>Ga0214917_10002860_pt1 | contig 20604 bp, 21 predicted proteins | sample LL_1208_BB_MetaG_FD_177983 | JGI IMG/M metagenome (GOLD analysis project Ga0214917, IMG submission 177983) | Freshwater microbial communities from Lake Lanier, Atlanta, Georgia, United States - LL_1208_BB | ecosystem: Environmental > Aquatic > Freshwater > Lake | place: USA: Georgia | collected...
AAACCGCTGCTTCTCGGCCTCCAGTGTGTGCTTCTCGGCCTCCAGTGTGTGCTTCTCGGCCTCCAGTGTGTGCTTCTCGGCCTCCAGTGTGTGCTTCTCGGCCTCCAGCTTGTGCTTCTCGGCCTCCAGCTTGTGCTTCTCGGCCTCCAAAATCTGCTTCTCGGCCTCCAAAATCTGCTTCTCGGCCTCCAAAATCTGCTTCTCGGCCTCCAATTCTGCAATGTGATCATCCTTCAGCTGCTGCACCTCGGCTGTATGGCGCTTCTCGTCCGGCTGGCATGTGTCATCATCCATGCACAAGACAACATGCGTGCCCTCTTGAATTTTCTCATAGCCTTTCCCGTCATACGGTGGAGGTAGCTCGTCTCCTGGCCGCGACGTGCAACAACCCCCCATGGCTCTCACAAAAATGCGCCATACTTGTCTGTTTTTTTAATTACGTCATTTTTGATAACGTCACATTTTATTAATCACGTCAATTTAATTTAATGACGTCACAAACTGCATGACGTCATATAATTTTATTTTTTTTGCACTTATTTTTATTGCACCACTTTCCATCTTCTCGTTTCGCACATTTCGTTCCGCAAACACCCCACATATCTTCTCACAAACACTACATCGTACGCAATGGAAATCACACTCACCGACCAGCAAAACGCAGAGATTCGTTCATGGATGGTGCAAATTTTTCAGAACGGCGGTTTCAACGAGAGCAACCGCCCAACGGTGGATTTGCTGAAAAGTTGGATCCGAAACCTGGTGCGGGAGAAGTGTGATGGCGATGAACTGCCAGCAAATTTTGGCATCAACATGGATCGCGGGTGGCCAGACGGTGTTCGCATCGCCGTCTTGAACGACATTGCCGATGACGGCAACAAAGTGGAGTGGCGTTACGCCATCTGCACCACGTATGATGAGTACGACGAGGATGATGACGATGAAGACGAGGATGATGACGATGATGACGAGGATGATGTTGATGACGAAGACAACGGAGGCGACGGTATCGAACCTGGTACTGTGTTTGCGAGTGGCAAAGTTGACAAGGATGAACCTGGTGTCACGAACGCCAGTGGCAAAGTCGGCAGCAGCGACACCGTTGAAAATGACGACGGCGGCGACGACGATGATGACGACAATGGTGCGGACGCCAGTGGCAAAGCCGGCGGCAGCAGCAGTGGCACTGATGAAGTGCGTGCGGGCTGGTGGTGGGGATGGATGCAGTGGTGGTGATCTCTCTCTCTGTTCTCTTCTCTTCTCTCTCGTTCTTTACAACATCATCATCATCATCTTCTTCTTCTTCTTCATCGTAGATGGACAGCGTAATAGAATAACGTAGGAGTTGTTTAACTTTTCTTCTTCTTCTTTTTGTTTTCGTCTTTTTTCAATACAAAAAAGCTGAGAAATCACAACGTGAGGAAATAAAAAGACCATCAAAACCATTAGAAAATAAGGTATATTGTAGAACCGACTAATCGGACAAATACTGCGCCCTGACCGCCTCGTACGCGGCCGCGAGACTGGCAAGCAGCTCGTCCGTGCCGTCCGGGTGAACGATTTCGCAGTGGCCCGGCGCGGCCATGACGGCAAAGCAGATACTAGATCCTCGGTTCTTCTTGTCGTGCCGCATGGCGGCCGCCAGACGGCCAGCATCGACGGCCGGCAGGTTGGACGCACGAAGCAGCCGGTCCAGCACGTCAAAATAGGAGGGCGGCCACTGCCCGTGGTCCCGCACAGCGCGCCGCTCCACCTCAATCCCGACAGCCACCGCAATGCCGTGCGACACGCAATTGTCGCTGGCGCTCTCGAGCGCGTGGCCGAACGTGTGGCCCAGATTGAGCGCCAGGCGCTCGCCCAGGTCAAACTGGTCCACCTCGATCACGGCTGTCTTGACAGCCAGTCCCATCTGCACAAGCGCCTCGTAATTCTGCAGATTGGCACACATGTAGTCCATCATGTGGCTGCCGGCCAGCGTGGCAAACTTGACCAGCTCGCCGAGCCCATTGAGAATTTCGCGCGGCGGCAGCGTCCGCAGGAAACGCGTGTCGATGATTACTTCGATCGGGTTGGCAAACAGCCCGACCATGTTTTTGACAGCCCGGTGGTTGATGCCGACCTTGCCGCCGATGCAGCTGTCGCACATGGCCAGCAGCGTGGTGGGCACGTACACCCAGCGGATCCCGCGCTTAAAGATGGTAGCCGCGTAGCCGGACACGTCCTGCACGATGCCGCCACCCACAGCCACGACCGTGTCAGCCTTAGTGACCCGGCGCGCCACAAAGGCGTCCAGGACGCGCGCGACACCCGTCTCAAGCGTCTTTTCCTGCTCCGTGGCGTCGAGCAGCACGTCAGCGCGGAGGCCGTACCGCGCGGCGAGCTGCCGGTCGCACAGGACAAACCGGCCCGGCAGGCAGCGCTCGACCGGCCCGAACGTTACGCAGTACGGCTCCGGATGCGCTTGGATCACAGCGCTGTCCTTTGTAATGCGCAGGAAGGTGTCATTGATGCGGAACGGCGTGCAGAGAATAGCGCGCACACGGGCCAGCCCGGCCATCACCTCGTCGGTGCTGTGTAGCACACGGGCGCCAAGCATCTCGCCCACGCTGGCCAGGCGCCGCGCCAGGCCGCCCACGAGCACCGTGCCGTCAACCAGGTACGGCCGGTACTGCGCGCAAAGCTCGGCCATGGCCTCGCGCGCCTCGGGCGTAGACGCCGCGCCGAGCGCGTCCCAGCTGATGCCCTTGGCCGCCAGCACGCGGCCAGCCGGTATCTGCGTCTTGCAAAACACACGCCCGCCAGCCACGGTGGGCCGCTGCTCGTCAAGGCCGGCGCGCGGCGCGGCCGCCATCACCTGTGATCCGGTGCCGATGTTGATGCAGTCGGCATGGTCCGCCCCGTGGTACGCGCACAGCATGTCGCCCAGCGCCGTTAGGACGCGCCGGCCGTCAATCCAGCCGAGCACCGGGTGCCCGAGGCCCCACACGGGCGTGTCCAGCGTGTAGTTGTCCGGCACCCGCTCGTACTGCCGCGTGCTGATGTTGTAGAAGCCCGTCCCGCAGGCCATGGTCTCATGCGTTAGGCCGGCGCGCCGCGTCAGGATGGCCTCGCTCAGGCTGCGCACATGCAAGCGGCGCTCGCACGGCGGCAGCTTGCAGATCGGAAGGGTTGGCTTGCGCGGAAGCCCGGTGCGAGTGGTAAAGTCGTCTGGCAACGCGTCCGGGTCGCCGAGCTGGCGCTGCCATGACACAAAGTCGCCAACTTGCGCGTCTGTCGCTGCATCAAACAAGACAAAACCGTGCATCTGGCACGACAGGATCACGTCCTGGCCGTCCGGCACGTGCGCGCGGATGATGGCGCGAAATACGTCCACGGTCGTGTCGGGCGTCACGGGCACGCGCGTCCCGTTTTCAAACTTGACAAACGATGCTCCGATGTCCACGAGGTGTGCCATGCTTTTTTTTTCCATGGTTGTCTTTTTGAAAAATAATGAATCGCCATCACCAGCCGCCGATCGTTATCTGGGATTGCGACGGTGTAGTTTTTGACAGCAACCGTGCCAAGATTGATGCGTTTCAAGCCATGCTTTCGGAGCGCGGCGCACCCGACGTAGACGGGAAAATGCGCTACATCGAGGCGCATCCGCACGAGACACGGTTCCAGTTGTTTTCTCGCTGGTTTTCACCCGCAGAGGCGGCAGAGTGCATCCGCGCATTCTCGGACCAGTGCGAGCGCATGTACCAAGGACTGCAGCCCGTGCCGGACGTCCTGGCGCTGGCAAGCGCGTACGACAGCGCGGTCATTTCCAACTCGTGCCAGCAGCAGCTGCGTCGCGTCTTTGCGCATCACCAGATTGCCGCATACTTTCGATCCGGCATTTATGGATCGCCCGAGACCAAGCGTGCACATATTGAGCGGCTCCCTCGCGGCCGCATCCTTGCTTTTGTGGGGGACGGCGAGCTGGATTGGCAGACAGCCCGGCATTTCGGCATACCGTTCCTGTTTGTGCCGATGCACAGCACCTGGGAAACGGGCATCGAGACGTGCAACGCATGTCCCGGATCAACCGTCTGTCACACGTGGGCCGAGTGCCGCGCCGAGCTGGAGCGTTTGTGGTGTGGTAGTAGTACTGAGAGAAATCAGAGGAATCTCACGAGTGAGTCTTTCATTGATTGAATGTTAGTCTTTCATTGATTAAAAGCGAGTTTCATTGTGAGTTTAGTAATTAAATGTGAGTTTCGTTCTTAATGTGAGCTTCTTAATTATTCTTAATGTGAGCTTCTTAATTATTCAACTGGACGCTTCTAAATTACATGTTTAGAATGTGAGTTTTTATAGTAAGTTTTGGTAACATCATGGAGCGCACTTGGCGCAACTAACTTTCTAAAGAACTGTCGCGTGACAGCTCTTTTTGGGTAGCCAGAAACTCCACCACAGCCCACTCTGTCGGACTCAACAACGGAGTGCTCAACGGAGTGCTCGGTCCGGCAGACAAGTTGCAGAGTAGGCCTGCATCCTTCTTCGCGTGCGAGCGCACGTGCTTCGCAAGACCGGACGACGAAGTAAACGCCTTCTTGCATTGCCCGCACGGATATGGCCGCGCGCCCGTGTGCATGCCCTTGTGGCTTGTAAGCGAGATTGCTTTTGCAAATCCTTTACCGCAGTACTCACAAACAAACGGCTGGTCCTGCGTGTGTGTTCGTTCATGTCTCGCCAGTGCGCGCTGGTCGGCAAAGGCCCAATCGCATTGCGAGCCATCATCAAAGAAAAAAGAACAGCAAAATGGCCGCTCGCCAGTGTGGATGCGCACGTGTTTTTTGTGCTCTTCTACATCGAAAAACGCGGTTCCGCAGTGCTCGCAGACAAACGTCATCTCGCCCGTGTGGCTTTGCATGTGGGATTCAAAGCCACGCGTAGTTGTAAATGTCCTATTGCACTCTCCACACTGGAAAAAGTTGCCAGAGTGCATGCGAATGTGGCTGGCCAGGTTGCACCGCTTAGGAAAGATCCGACCGCACAGTCTCCCGTCTTGGTGGACAAAGTCACACATGTGCGCCTGTGTGTTTTGCAGCGCGTGTGTGCCGGGTGTTTTATCCACCGCGCTGGTGCATTGCTGGTCGCCCATGTGGTACCTTGTTGGTACCTTCCAGTGTGTGACGTTGTGTGACGTCACGTATAATTCAATGCAGTTTCTTCTCAGTTTCTGACGTATTTCTGACGTCACTGTTAATTTCAAAAATAAACTTTTTTATTTTCGACCAAACGACCCTCATTCTCTACACTCTTTACACTACCATCGGACAACAGATAGATGGAACAAATCGTCGGCGCACGATAGAAAAATACTGGCTTCATTTTGTGCTGACGCTACTTTACATTTTTAATTAGTGCTGACGTCACGTTACATTTCAGTTTGTACTGACGTCACTTTTCATAATTTTAACATCATTTCAATTCTTGTTTGTATTCATTCTCCTCAGCATGGACTCCTTCTTGACTTTTCTTTATAATTTGCGGGTCAACAATTCGACGGCGCTTGAGGTGAATGTTGAAGTTCCAATCCCGCTGTCACGAGCGCAGCGGCGGCTGATGCTGGGTACATTGGCAATGTTGACCTCGTTGGATCTAAGCCAGTGCAGTGGCCTGACAGTGGTGCCCGATTCACTGGGCTTGCTGAAAGCGCTGAAGACGCTAGATCTCAGCCGGTGCGGTGGCCTGAGAGTGGTGCCCAAATCGCTGGGCTCGCTGCAAGCGCTAACGACGCTGGATCTCAGCCGGTGCGGTGCACTAACAAAGTTGCCCGAGTCGCTGGGCCAGTTAGCAGCGCTGACCGCGTTAACGTTGTTCGCGTGCGCTGCCCTTTCGAAACTGCCACAATCGCTGGGTCGGCTGACAGCACTGAGAACGCTACATTTGGGCGCATGTTGCGCGCTGAAGAAGCTCCCAACATCGATAGGGAAGCTAACCGCGCTTGTGTCGCTGACCATAGTCGACTGCCCCCGGTTGGCAGAACTACCGGACTCGCTAGGCCAGCTGGCTGCACTGACGACGCTAAACGATGGTGAGTATGCCAAACGGAGAGCCGGTCCGAGCACAGAAGCTGCCGCAATGAAACAGCTGCCGTTATCTTTGGGTCAGCTGGCAGCCCTGACAACGCTGGATCTGACCATGTTTGACGGGTTGACCGCGCTGCCCGCGTCGCTTAGTCAACTAACCGCGCTTCGCCACATGTTTCTGCACTGGTGTGAATCTTTGACACAGCTTCCAGATTCGCTTGGCCAGCTGTCGGCGCTAAAAACGTTAAGTTTATCTCAGTGCTCGCGGCTTTCTGCGCTCCCAGAGTCACTTGGCCTGCTGCCGGCTCTGACAACACTTGATATCAGCAATTGCGACAATCTGACAGGGCTGCCAGACTCGCTAAGCGGGTTGATAGCACTTGAAACACTGAGTCTCAGGCAGGTTGGCCTTGCGGCAGGGCTGCCCGAGTCGCTGGGCCGGCTGGCGACGCTGACGACGTTGGATATCAGCGAGTGTCGCATGTTGACAATGCTGCCCGAATCGCTGGGCGAGCTAGCGGCATTGACCATGCTGCGTATTTCCAGATGCGAGCGGTTGACGCGGCTGCCTGAATCAATAAGCGAGCTACCGGCATTGGCGGTGCTAAATCTTCACTATTGCCCTGTGTTGGCAGGACTGCCCGGGTCTATCGGCCAGCTGGCGACGCTGTTGGCACTGGACGTGAGCGCGTGTCGCTTGCTGACGCAGCTGCCCGAGTCGCTGGGCCAGCTTGCGGCGTTGAGCCGACTGGAACTCAACGATTGCCACGCGCTGACGGCGCTGCCCGAGTTGCTGGGTCAGTTGGCATCGCTGACGTCGCTAAATCTCAACTGGTGTTGCTCGTTGACGGTGCTGCCTGATTCGATGGGCCAGCTGTTGAAGGTCAGGGCGCTGAATCTCTATCGGTGCACTGCGCTCGCGCGGTTGCCAAAGTCGCTAGGCCAGATGACAGCGCTGGTAGCGATGGATCTCAGCTATTGCCATTCGTTGACTGTGCTTCCCGATTCTTTGGGTCAGCTCAAGGCGTTGGCTGTGTTAATTTTGGCAGAATGCACTAGACTCGAAGCTCTGCCATGGGCAGTGGGCAATTTGACGGCACTAACATGGTTGCAACTTGAAAACTGTTGCACACTAACCTGGCTGCCCGAGTCTTTATCTTTGTTGCCGAGGCTGTCAATCATTCACACATACAGGTGCTCCGCGCTGCATGTGCGGCGTTCTGTGCGGCTTTTGTTTGATTCCACTCTGCCAAGATCGCATTTAGAGCAGTCGAGTGCTCCGAGGTTGTATGTGAAGTACGACCTTGATCTTTGCCGGTGGGACGCATGCACTATCAAGGGACATCTATTGCGTAACCATTACCCGTTGAAAATGCTGCTGCTGATACTGGCTGCTCGTCGACGCCGTGTTCGCAATCCGCCTGCTGAGCTGTGGTTGTTGATTTGCACCGAGTTTTTCAGGAAGGGAATTATATGTTTTTAGGTTAAATGCCATAGGTTAACTGCCAGCCAGCCTGCTGAACCAGGACATTTTATCAAATAAGTAATCCTGATCATTCTAATGACCGCCAGCCTGTTTGGCCGAGTTTTTTTCTTAGGACAAAAAATCATGACGTTTTATTAGTAATTTCATCACAGTTGACACATCAAATTATAAAATGGCCACCAGTCCGCTTGACCAACGCGACACAGAACACATAATATCACAGCTAAACGACGCAACGGCGCCGGTTCTTGTGCGGGTGCTGGCGGACAATGACGATCCGGAACTTTGTGCAAATATCTTGATTCTCGATCCGCAGCTAAGAGACATTGCACTAAAGCGCGACGTGCACATCAAATGGCGCGTGGTGATTCAAGCCGATCGGCTTTTGTTGTATGCCGCAGCCATTTCGAACAGCAGATTGCGCGGCGCAGGTGTCGCCGAGATCTGCCGGCAGATGGGAAACTGGTGCGTTGCGTTTGCAGACGGTCATCTGAATTCATACTGCGGCTGTGTGGAGCGGTTTGGCAACTGCCTCGCAGTGCCGGACTGCAGCATGAGTGGATGTTTGATGGCCGACAGGCACTCGCTGGCAATCATTGAGCTTGATGTCAGCACTTGCACGCCGACGAAGTTTTGCGAAGATCTGGCTGCGTACAGCATCAACCGACGAGCTCTGCTTGGGATCAAAGTGGGGCTGGATTCCACGGCAGCTGCTGTACTGTGGACATGGGATTCTGCCGGTGGCTTGCATCAGGGATATGCGCTAGACTTTGGTCAGATTGAGCTGCCGGATGCTACAAGAGCCGCCTTTCGTCATGATGCGCTTCCCGACATTGCGGGCTGGACCCGATGTTGCCCGCCAAGGACTGGTTGGTTTTCGAAGAAACATGATGCGCCTGTCATTTCCGTGCCGGTTCTTGACAATGTTGCGCCATTGCAGCTAGATCTTGCTAGGATTATGCGAGCAATTACAGCTATGTTGTGACTTTCTCGGTGAATCCACCGTCGATACGCTTATTTTAATGTTTACCATGGAAAACAGCCGGAAGTTTTCGGCTGTCGATACGCAATCTTTGATATTTTTTATAATTAGCAATGAAATCAGCCGAAATTGCACTTTTTTATGTTTACCAAGGAAATCAGCCGAAATTGTTAATCCAAATAAGCACGCCTGGCCGTGGCCGAAACTGCTGGCCACCGATGCGCTGAGCAATTTCTGAAATTTCGTCGTCGGGTCCTGTTACATACCCAACGACGTCGTCGTGAACACTGCCGCTGGGCGGCCAATCGTCGCGCTGAATCGCATCTGTGGCAGCCAGTGTTTCCATCCAGAGATTTTTCATAGCTTCAATTCTTCGTTGGTGTTCTTCATGCATCTTTTTGCGATGCTCCGTGTCAATGCGTATCCGCTGGTGTCGGCCTGCGTGAGTGTCTGCATCGTACAATTCATTGTTGTACTTTTCCTCCAGTGCAGCTGCGCTTTTCGCAGCAGTAAGCGGAAATCGCCAGGTGAGAGTGTCTGGGTGCCATTTACCGCCGAGACTTTTGCACAGTCCTTATTGTGTTGTGCATGATGTATTCGCCGGAATCGAAAACAACCCGACACAGCTTTCGCTCTCGAGGCATGATGAAAACTGAGTATATTTTTTTTAAAAAAACTTGCATATTTTCTTTACAATACTTCAACCGGAACGACAATACGTCCTTCTTCGCAACCGAGATAACAATACTTCCTTCTTCACAACCAGGACAACGATGCTTCCTTCTTCACAACCGGGACGGCAAAGCATACTTCACGACCGTGCGAGCGGGGCGACAAACATGTTGGCCGTAAACTCGTCCCACGGAAGCAGCGGGTCCATGTCTTCAAGCGGCAGCGCTGTCGGACGCTTGTTCTCGTCGTACGTGACAGCCAACTTTGGACAGCGATTTTGCGGCGAGCATCGCGCACGGACAACACGCACTCGGCCCGGACGCATGCCTTCAAACACGGACACGTTCGGAACATGCTCCTGAAACTCCACATTGCTGTACGCCTCGGCGATGCCGCGCAGGTCTGGCAAACTGAAGCCGGACACGGAGTCGGATCCATACGTCTCGCCAAACACGGCTCGTTGCGAGAGGGCAATAGACTGGAGCCCATCGTTATCTAGCACCAGGAGCACCACTCGCGCGCGACCAACAACAACGCGCTGAAGTGTTTCTAGTTCCTGAATGTTAAAATGAAATGAGCCGTCGCCCATGATTGCAACCACGTGATCGCCGCCGCCCAACGCCGCGCCAATGCTGGCCGGCAGCTCAAACCCCATGTCTCCCTGACTTGAGCAGATGAAGCGCTGGTCGCCGCGCAGTCCGAGCATGTGCCACGCCACATTGAACGTGCTGCCCGATGCGTGGATAAATGTTGTGGTGTCGACGCATCGGGCAGCCAGATCTCGCAAGACGGCGTACGGGCTATCGATGCCTGCGTTTGCCGGGAAATCACGGAACCACTTGGCCTTCCACTCGCGCGTGCGCGGCACCCACTGCGGATCCAGGCAATCCATCTGAACAGCCGGCATGTCCAAAAGATCGCGAACGTCTCCCGGGAGCTTGACGTCTCGCTCGCGCAGGCCGGCCAGCTCGTCCGTGTACGTCCACTGCAACGATGCGACCCTCCCGACAAAACGTGGCAGTGTTGTATCCGATCACTGATCCGGACCAGCGGCAGCCCAGACTGACAATTACGTCGGCGTTCTGCATGCACAGATTCCCCGACCGGTCTCCGACCACGCCGACGCGGCCGCCGTACACAGGCGAGTCGCTCGGGATGATGTCGAGCGACATGAAGGTGAAAATGCACGGAACGCCTAGACGATCAACCAGCGCACGGATGCCTGTGTGTCGGGCGCCGCCTCCGATCATGATCACCGGACGCTTGGCCAAACGCAACGCGTCTGCCACCGCGCGCTGCAACTCGTCGCGCGGCAACAGCGCTGTCTGGGGCGTAGGGGTGGCGGGTGTCAGCGGGATGGTGTCGTCAGTTGTCGCGCGCTGCACGTCCAGCGGAACCGACAACCACACAGGTCCTGGGCGACCGCTGACACACGCGTTCCATGCATGCGGCACTGCTATGAAAGCATCATCCAGCGAGTGCGGTTCGCTGGCAAACTTGGTGATGCTTTTGACAATTTCAGTAATGGGCGACCACGCGCCCATGTAGTGGCGACGCCCGGGCTTGATTTCGGATACGTTAACCTGCCCCGAGATGAAAAAGACCGGCACGCTGTCCTGGAACGCGTCGAGTACTCCGGTGACGGCGTTTGTGGCAGCACACCCGGCCGTCGTGCAGACCACGCTTGGGCGGCCGCTCTGGCGCGTATATGCGATTGCCGCGTACGCCGCGCCTGCTTCGCTTTGTGTGTACACGCACGTTAGCTTCGGGTGCGCACCAAATGCTTGATTGAAAAACTGCGCATATCCGCCTGTGACCGTGAAGACGTGTGTGACTCCTTGAGCGACCAGAAATTCCGAAATTGCCGTTGCCAGAGACATTTTGTACAGAGAATATATTGCATATTTTTCTCATGCGCATTGGTTGATAGTTTTGCTGTTTTTGTGTTTTTGCATCTTGCTTTCATATTGTTAAAATATCAAAGAAGCTTCATGTCAAATTTTGCTTTGAACATGTAGGACATGCTTATAATTGCTTCGGACATGTCTAAAATTTGCTTCGGACATGTCGGACATGTCTAAAACTTGCTTCGGACATGTCTAAAATTGCTTTGGACAGACATGCTTAAAATTGCTTCGGACGTCTAAAAATTGCTTCGGACATGTCTAAAAATTGCTTCGGACATGTCTAAAATTGCTTCGGACAGACATGCTTAAAATTGCTTTGGACGTCTAAAAATTGCTTCGGACATGTCTAAAAATTGCTTCGGACATGTCTAAAATTGCTTCGGACGGACATGCTTAAAATTGTGTCTAAAATTTTCTTCGGACATGTCTAAAATTTGCTCTAGATATGTTGGGTCTAAAATTGCTTTTAACAAAAATTAGACAAGTTTGCATTTTAGACACGTTTTGTATGAGAACTGTTGAATAAACATTACACTTGGTGTGTACTGTGCTGCTTTTTTTATGTGCAGCAAATAAAAGTTACACACCGGACACAAAATTTTGTGTGTCGGCGGACACGACTCATGACGTCACCGCATTCGCCCGGACGTCTGGAAAGATGTCCCTAGTCGCAGGGCAACTTATTCATTTTCACTGCCGACACCGGAGGCGCGACAACAATGAACGGCAAGGAGTCCTTTGATCTCGGGTTGCTTCCTGAACTTGGCCCAGAGCTTGATCTGCAGCTGATCCTCGAGTCTGGTTCCGAGACACCAGCGTCCGTCTCTTGTCTGGAGCCTCCTCCGCTTCATTATGTCGGACTCACCCCGGAAGAGCGTGCGGCGATTGCGGCCGACCCGAGATTGCTGCCGCACCTTGCAGCCTTGTCCACGACTCCAGGATCGTTTGCGCTGCCCACGGAAGACATTGCATCAGGAATTGCACACGTGTACCACAGGACCAACGTGGCACATCTCAACCACATGCTGAGGACGGCTGCAAATCAGAAGTTGACACCGCAAGGTGGGTAATATTTATGTCACAGGAAAAAAGACTTACTCTGCATCTTTGCTTGCAGCGCTTTTGAGCCTGAAGCTTGATCAATATCCAACGCAGGCAGAGTACGAAAGTCACGAAGAAGAATACAACCAAAACGGTTTGTAATGAGAAACAATCAATACGTTAAACAACCAATTTGTTTTTTATTAACAATTATCTATTTTTTTTAGGCTATTACGGCATTTCGCTGCTGAAGCAGCCTCCAATGTTTTTTTGGATGGATCCGCTCACGATGCAAGCGCGCTTCCATTCACAGTCGTTGTTGATTGAGATGACTTTGGAGTGCGGGCACCCGTCGATTTGCGTGATGGAAGGCGGTGAGGCTTTTTACATCGATCTGTCTGTGGCCCATGTTGGACCAGCCGGTTTTTATTTTCAGCAGACATCCACTGCTACTGGCAGCGTGTGTGCGCTGAACTACACCCCATCGCCTGCGCGCCCGCCGCGCTTGCACCCGCTTGACGTGTATCATCGCATTCTTGGTTTGTTTTGAATTTGGTTTTACAGGGGTTCATTCACCAGCATTTAGCACCACCACACAATTCATCCACATGTTTATTTTTTTAGAACGCACAATGTCGATCGCGCGGCCGCTTTCGGTGCGCGCATCAATGCATTCTCTTGATCCCACCAGCTTGGCGTTTCAGAATGTTGCCAAGCATTTTTGGTCCACAGCCGACATGTTTGAGATTGCCGAAATCTGTAAGTTATTTATGAAATGGACCCTAAGTTTGGGTTTGGAATGTTTTTATGTTGGTTTTGAAATGTCTGTTTATTTTGGTTGTTTTTAAATGTTTTTTTGTTGTTGTTGTTTATTTCTATGATTGATATCAAGGCCGAGTGCGGAACGATCTGCTGTTGCACCAGTACAACCAGTGTTTGGCACACATGAACGAGCTGAACCCAACCGCGCAAAACGAACTTGTGTTGTTTCACGGCACAAATTGTGATGCGGTTGAGCTGATCAACGAGCGCGGGTTTGATCGGTCAATGGCTGGCAAGCATGCCACGGCACTCGGGTTAGTTTCTTTTTGTTGCTTGTGTGTTTGCTCATCGTATTTTTTTTGCAGTGCTGGCACATACTTTGCGCGTGACGCGTTTTATTCATGCAACCCGCACTTCAGCCCCCCAAACGCGGATGGCTTTCAGTTTATTTATTGCGCGCGGGTGGCGGTGGGGCGGTACATGCGTGGAGCGTCGAACATGCGTGGGCCGCCGCGTTGCGTTGGCAACGATGAAGGACAACAGCTGTTTGCTGACTCGGTGGTGGACAATGTCGCAAAGCCCACCATGTATTGTGTCTTTCGCGACGCTCAGAGTTTTCCCGAATTTGTCATCAAGGCGAGGCGCGTGCGTGCGGTGTGAAGATGAAGATGATGTTATTACTGTTCTTTTTTTTTAGTGTTGCCGATGTGATACGGCTTTTTATTTTATTACACTATCCTTTATTTTATTACACTATTCTTCTTCATTCTCCTTTTTCTGTTGTCTTTTTTGACATTTCGTTCTGTTGTCTTTATTTTTGGTCTTCTTCCATTCTGCTGTCTTTACGTTAGTCTTCTTTCTTCCATTTCAATGTCAATGGATTAAATGTGTGTTGCACGCACACGCAACAACGTTTTCGCCAGCCCTATGTGCGCGCAGGGCTCAGTGTCATCAAGCTGGGTATTTTGCTAGATTGGGGATACCAGTCCTTGGCTCCTCCTGACGAGCAGTCCCCGCACGGATTGTAGACGCCGTACGTGCCGGTCATGCGCGCGTGCGTATCACACAGTTGTTGCCTGACACCACGTTCGTCGGGGTAATGCGCAATACTCTGTGAAGAGTCTGGGCACATGCGGCAGAGCGGCATGCTCGGATCCATCGAAAGAAGATGTATGACGTCACTAATTTTCGTTTTGTACAAGTTTTTATTTTTTTCCCAAGCATGGATGGGCTACCATTGAACTTGCTTATTCTTATCTGCGAACACTACCACATCACAGGCGATCTTCGCACACTAACGCTCGTGAACAGGTCGTTCAACATCGCAGCACGAATAGTAATGGATCGGATAACCGTAAAAGAGCGCCGATTGATCAAATTTATCGACCAATGGCAGGCGAAATGCTCTGGAACGCTTGCAGTCGCTGGCTGGCCGTGTGTGCTGCGAAATTTTGGCTTTCCATACAAGATAACGTGTCCCATCATCGATGTTTACCATCTTGGCGCCGGCACGGAAGACATCCCGCACCCCACGCAAGATGGCGTGCTCATGCCCATGTTTGCTGACATAGTCGACAATACTGGCATCGACTGGAAGTTTTACCCTGTTGTTCCTGGCATTCGGCTGGCGCGCCGCGTAACAGCAATTGTGATCGCCGATTTTCTTTGCAGCATGCCATTATCCACATTATGCTATGGGTATACGAATCCATCCAACATCATATACGCACCTTTCTCGCACGTGGATGCACCCGGCGACCCGCAGACTTGTTATCTGAATCCCAACTTGAATGCAACACTTATTCTACGAGATTTTGAAGACAGCATCACAGCGGCGCGTTTGTTGGGGTTTTCTGTTAAAATTCCCGCTTCGGGTGAGAGCGCGGAGAAGATGATACCACCCCTCACATATCTTACATGATGTGACGTTTTTGTTTATAATATAGTCTATAATATAGTCTTTTCTTTCATTAAAAACCCGGATATAGTGTGAGTGAAAGAAAGGTTGATGCCAGTTGATCGACTTACGTTTCTGCGCATGAAAATGCTGGGTGACACCAGCGTTCGTCTGCTCCGCGTTGGTGCGCTTCAGGTTGAAGTGTGTGGTCGCTTTGTTCGGCGCGTACGCTTGAGCACTGATGTGTACAGCGCGTGCCAACCCGGTTCCAGAGAGTGGTCGGCGCTCGTTGATAAATGCGCATCATGCCTTCGCAATTGGCCGTTTCATCCTCTGCTGTTATTGATGCAAATGTCCGATCCAACGCCTGGCATGGAATCGCTGCTACGAACATGTGAGACGTACACGCCGTCACCGCACATCGATCGCATGCTTCAACTTGCGGCGTTGGACGACACGTTGAGTTTGTCAACTCTGCTGTCCACTTGCTCAAAGAAGCTGGCAAGTAGATGATTAATCAATCGTGTAGTTTATAAAAAAGTGATGTTATTTAATGAAATGTCAATCTTCGTAATATACAATCTGCGCGCTAACGAATGTTCGGGCGGATCTAATGTGTTGTGCAGTATTTGCCGACACATCAACCAGTGCGCTGGATCGCGAGTGGCATTTGTCATTGAGGGCCACCGAGCCAAAGGAAACGACACGCAGCTGCACGAGTTTACGCGCGGGCAGCTGGCCGAACAGGCCAAGCGGAACGCCGACACAATCTCGTTTGATACTCTGCATCAGGCGCAGCGCAGCAAGCGGTTGATTGCCGTGTATCCGGAAGTTGTCTCGGGCAATCCGCTCAATGCATCCCGTGTCGTGCGCTGGCTGCTGCTTGTGCCGATGCCCGACATCGCGCGGACGTGGGACCCTGCCGATTTCGTGCTCTCATACATGGCAGCGTACACCAACGTTTACAATCGGCTTGATGTTGCACGGCCGTTACGCGCAAACGGCACACTCATGTTTGTCTTTCTTAATTACGACTTTTGCGACTTTGGTCAGACGCGGCGGGGCTCCTGCTTCACTGCGCGCAAAGCACCATATTTTTCAAAAATAGGGTGCGGGCCGCCGCGCCTAATCCACGATCTCGTCGACTCGTTCCACTTTGAGCCACACTTTGATCTAGAGCCGCGCGACCTCGAGGTGCTTTTCAACGCATGCGAAGCATTCTATTCGTACGATCCGTTTACGTTTCATCTGTTAATCGCAGCAATGTGCGGGTGTGTTGCGATTGCCCAGCCGCTGGGCGTGATGACTGCTTCCGAGTTCTTCTCGTGGTGCCCGCTGGCAAAGTACGGCATTGCCTACGGCGACACGCCCGAGCAGCGAGCGCACGCCAAGGAGACGCAGCACCTGGTCAAGCCGCTAGTGCGAGCCGCCATGCAGGCAAACGCGGCCAACGTCAATGCTGCCATGCGCGGGATTACGGAGCATTTTCGGGAAGATCACAAGCGAGCAGGGCACCCAACTCATCAACCAAGTCGACCGAGCGAACCGAGTCGACCAAGCCAACCGAGTCGAACGAGCGAACTGGGCCAACCGAGCCAACCAAGTCGACCGAGCCAACCGAGTCGAACGAGCGAAGCAAGCCGGCCAATTCAACCGAGTCGACCAAGCGAACCGAGTCACCAAAGCCAATCGAGTCACCAAAGCCAACCGAACCAACCGACCCAACATCAAGCAAGCCACCAGGGCCAACTGTTCACCGACCGTCGCCGCAAAGCTCGGCGAGCCCTTCGCTCAGGGTGATCTGCGGCGCCCAGCCCAGCGCGCACAGTTTGGCGCTGCACGTGTTGTAGTCAAGATCATTAAACGCGCGGTCTGGCACAAACGTGACGTGCTGCGTCCAGTCCACCTGGGGGCCAAGCGCAGTTTCGATGATCAGCCTGGTCGCGTCGCGGATGGAAATGGCATGCAGCGCGCCAATGTTGTACGCCTCGCCCGAGACGCCACGCATCAGCAGGATGTACAGGGCTTCGCAGGCGTCACGCACGTGCAGAAACCGCCGGCACACGGTGCCCTGGCCGTGGATGGTGCACTTCTGCCCGGACCGCAGCAACCCGAGAAAACGCGGGATAAGCTTTTCGGCGTGCTGGCGCGGCCCAAACACGTTGTTGCAGCGCGCGATCACAACGTCAAGCCCGTGGCACTTGCGGTGCGCGTGTATCATCATCTCGGCGGCCGCCTTTGTCGCAGCGTACGGATTCGTGGGCAGGAGCGCGGCCGTCTCGTCGACCACTGTCGTGATGCTGCCGTAGACCTCGTCTGTGCTCATGTGCAGCAGGCGGATCGCCCGGCCCGCGTACCGGATGGCGTCCAGAATAACTTGGGTGCCGACCACGTTATCCTGCAGAAAGCCTTGGACATTGTGGAAGGATCGATCGACCGACGTCTGCGCGGCCAGGTGCGCGATCATGGTCACGTTGTGCTCAAGCAGCAGCGCTAGCAGCCGCGTGCCGTTGCAAATGTCGCTGTGGACAAACGTGGCGTTGGCCGGTAGCGCGCTGTGCGTGTCATTGGACTCGTAGTCAAGCCGGTCCAGCGCAATGATGCGCCAGTCCGGATGCCGGTTGGCTAGGAACGCGACAAAATGAGATGCGATGAAACCGGACGAGCCTGTAACCAGCACGACTTGCGGCGACATAATTTTTTTCTGCATTACAGTGTGAATGAAAAATTGGCCATGAGTTGCGGCAAGATCTGGTACGCCCCGCACCGGCAGCAGGCTTACGGCGAACACGAGATCCGGACAGTCGAAAAGTGCCTGCGTGAGCACTGCTGGCTCGGCGGCGACGGCGGCCCGTGCGTGGCCGACTTTGAGACGCGTGTTTGCGCGCTGTTTGCCAAGAAACATGGAATTTTTGTCAATTCGGGGTCGTCGGCGAACGAATTGGCAGCACAGATTCTTGCGCGCCGCATGAACCTGCGGCCTGGCGACGAGATTGTGACGCCGGCGCTGACATTCTCCACAACAGTGGCTCCTTGGGAGCGCCTGAGCAATGACCGCACTGTCGGCGTCCAGCTGGTCTTTTGCGACGTGGCGCCCGGCCGGTACGTGCCGTCTGTCGACCAGGTGCTCGCATGCGTCACGGAACGCACCCGTGTCATCACCCTGCCCAATCTGATCGGCGAGAAGCCAGACTGGGCTGCGTTGCGCGAGCGCCTGGTCGAACTGCACCGCAAAGACATTGTTCTATTCGAGGATTCGTGTGACATTATCACCAGCACGCCAGAGACGGACGTGGCGACATGCAGCTTCTACGCTAGTCACATGATCACTGCGGGCGGGGGCGGCGGCATCTGCATGTTCAACGACCCTGCGCTGCTGCAACTCGGCCACACCGTTCGCGACTGGGGTCGCGGCAGCGCGGGCGGCAGCAAAGGATTTGGAAATGCGTCGGAAGACATGGCCGAGCGCTTTGCGCACGACATTGACGGAATTCCGTTTGATCACAAATTCCTGTACAACACGCTCGGATACAACTTCAAGTGCTCGGAGATGAATGCGGCGTTTGGTCTTGCGCAGCTGGATCGTCTGCGCGAGTTTTCCGAGCATCGATTGCGGCTCTTTGCCCGTTACATGGAACGTCTGCAGCACGTTCCGCAGGTGCAGCTGGCCCAGGGTGCGTGGCATCACACGCTCTACATGGCGTTTCCTATCCAGACAGACGAGCGAATGGGCCTGTTCAATCATCTGGAGCGATGTGACATCCAGACGCGCGTGCTCTTCTCCGGCAACGTGACGCGCCACCCAGCATTCCGCCGGCACTTTGCTGTCTTTCCCGAGGCGGATCGCGTCATGCGACGAGGCGGCCTGCTGGGTTGCCACCACGGAATGACTATTGCGGACGTTGACCGCGTTTGCGACTGCATCATCGCGTACTTTCAGTCCAAGGGTTCGTCGTGATTACGATGTATAAGAGACGTACTTATGTCACGTGTGAGGGTTCTATAAAAAATATGTTCTAGGTGTGAAACAGGTATTCACGCATGAGGGTTCAATAAAAAAATGTGTTTTATGGGTGAAATGAACGACACGTATCAGTTTGAGCTGAATGCCGACGGCACAGTGACGGCTTACCACTACAGCAAATTGCCAGAAGTGTATCCAAACCTTTCGGGCATTGTTGGTGCTGGTGAAAAGGTTGCGGTGGCATTTGCCAACGCAGAGCTACGCGTTGTTCCCGACGGGCATGGAACACTGTTTGTGACAACTCGCATGCCGTCGTTAGAGCCAATGACGCTAGCCTCGGAAAGTACCAGCACACCGCCCGGTGCGCCGCCTCCGAAACGCTGGTTTCGAACTGCCGGAGAACGGTAAAAAAACACAAAAAAAAACTATTTTTCTGCATTTACGTCATTTACTTGTTTGCCGGAATGATGCAGCAGCATGAGGTTGATATTGACGGCATGCGAGTGACCGTAGCGCACAGAAATTTGCGAATCTTCAACGTGCGGCTGCCCCAAATTTCTCCAGCGCTGGGGCAGCTGGTCAACTTGGTGTCGCTAGAAATAATGCAATGTCACCGATTAACAGATCTGCCAGAGTCATTGGGCCACCTGACTTCTCTGAAACGTCTTGAAATTGTTGGATGCAATGAATTGCAACGTCTGCCAGAGTCTATTGGCCAGCTCGCCTTGCTTTCGCAACTGAAAATCTGCGTGTGTCCTGTGCTGACATGCGTGCCCGAAACTCTGGGTCAACTTTCGCTGCTGGACGAGCTGAACATTTCCATATGCAACGCATTGACGCAGCTTCCCAGCTCGCTTGGCCAGCTGGTCGCCCTTACTGCGCTGGAGATTAAGTCTTTGCAGATCACCAGTCTCCCCTGCGCAGTGGGCGGCCTGACTGCACTGACCAAATTTATGTTGGCCGATTGCCGTCGCTTGACAATGCTTCCCGACGAGCTTGGTCTACTAAATGCTCTAACATCACTAATCATCGATAACTGTAAAAATCTCACTGCACTGCCCGAGTCACTTGGCCAGCTGTCATCGCTTTCATACCTTTCTCTCTATGAATATCGAGCTGAACGGATCCCGGCGTCGCTTGGGGCGTTGCGCATGCTGACGAGCATTTATTTTTTTACCATGCCGCGTCTGACACAACTTCCGGAATCTCTCTGTGATATTGCAACGCTGCGCTTGCTGGTGATTGTTGGCTGCGCGCTGGTAGACCTGCCTGTTTCGATCGGTCGTTTAACAGCGCTTGTGAAACTTCACATAAGCCAATGCGCTCTGACGCGGCTTCCCGAATCTCTCGGACACTTGCCATCTCTTCAAAGCCTGCACATCTCATGGTGCGAAAAGTTGACGCAAATGCCAGCGTCGCTGAGTCGGCTGGAACATCTGCACAGTTTTACAATCGTGTCACTGGATCGATTTGTATTTCCGCCGCGTCTCATCTGCAAGGAGGGCTGGCATGCCGTGCGGACCTTTCTGGCACAACATGATATGCCTTGTAAAGTATTTGTTCTTGTTTTAATCGCGCGTCGTTTGCATCAGAGTCATTTGCCTGATGAATTATGGCTAATGGCGATGGCAAAGATATAATACATCGATCATTATCGTGCAGGACCAAGACTATCGCCAGTATTTCCAGCACCGTAATTACCACCATCGTCATTTACATCATTTCCAGCACCGTAATCACCACCATCACCACCATCACCACCATCGCGGCGATCATCGCCATCGCCATCATCATCATCATCATTATCATCATCATCATCATCATCATTATCATCATC
>Ga0214917_10002861_pt1 | contig 20600 bp, 17 predicted proteins | sample LL_1208_BB_MetaG_FD_177983 | JGI IMG/M metagenome (GOLD analysis project Ga0214917, IMG submission 177983) | Freshwater microbial communities from Lake Lanier, Atlanta, Georgia, United States - LL_1208_BB | ecosystem: Environmental > Aquatic > Freshwater > Lake | place: USA: Georgia | collected...
TTGATGGCCCTGGTCTCTCCCAGCCTGAACGGGCCCGACGAGATCTTTTCCCAGCTGACCAACGTGGATTTTCAGTTCGGGACCGTACGGGATGAGGATGGGCGGGAGATCGAACTGAGTCATGGGACTTTTGCCTCCCTTCTGCAAAGAAAGAGCGCCGAGGTGAGAAGGACGGCCTGGAAGCAGTATTACACGGAATTTGAACAGCACGCTTTCACGTTGGCGGCGACCTTGGCCTCCTCGGTGAAGGCGGATGTCTTCCGGGCAAGGGCCAGAAAGTATCCCAACGCCCGGGCAAACTCCCTCTTTCACGACCGGGTTCCGGACCGCGTGTATGACAATCTGGTGGGGACGGTAAGGAAAAACCTCGGCCCTCTGCAGAGATATCACCGGCTACGGAAACGATATCTTAAGCTGGATCAGTTGATGGCGGCGGATCTGCAGGTTCCCTTGGTGCAGAAAGCCCAGAGGAAGACCCCTTATGTGGAGGCCGCCCGGCTGGTTACGGAAGCTTGTCGTCCCCTGGGGGGCGAGTATCAGAGGATTCTGGAAAAGGGTTTGGTCCAAGACCGATGGGTGGATCGTTATGAGAACAAAGGCAAACGGAGCGGGGCTTTTTCCAGCGGAAGTTATCAAAGCCTTCCCTACATCCTGATGAACTACCGCGAGGATGTCTTGGGTGATGTTTACACCCTAGCCCATGAGGCGGGTCATTCCATGCACACTTGGCTAAGTCACCGCACCCAACCGTTTCAGGACGCGCACTACCCGATCTTTTTGGCCGAGGTGGCCTCCACCCTTAATGAGGAGCTTTTGACCCACCATCTTCTGCAGGGCGAGGCCTCCAAGGACCCTTGGCTGAGGGCCTACATCCTGAACCGCCAGATCGATGACATTCGAGGGACCCTTTACCGGCAGGTCATGTTTGCTGAATTTGAGGTCGTGGTCCATGAAGCAGAGGAGAAGGGGGTGGCCTTGACCCTTGATTTCTTTCGAATCGCCTATCGCAAGCTTTTGGAGGTCTACCTAGGGGAGGAGATGGAGATTCAGGCCCCTCTAGAGCTGGAATGCCTACGGATCCCTCATTTTTACAGCGCTTTCTACGTTTACAAATATGCCATCGGGCTCTCGGCCTCGTTGGCGTTGTCCCGCAAGATTCTGGCCGGGGAAAACGGAGCCGTGGAGAGAGTGACGGCCTTTCTGAGCTCGGGAGGTTCGAAGCCTCCGCTGGAAACGCTGAAAATGGCCGGGGTGGATATGGAGAGTTCCGAGCCGGTCGAGGCCGCTCTGGAGTTATTTGACGAGAGGGTGGCAGAACTGGAAAAGATTCTGGGATAACCCCTTTTCGTCCACTTGCTCTTCGGGAAACAGAGAGACAGGCTGGCTGGGTGAAACATGAGCCCATCTGGCTACGGGCCCACTGGGGAAACCTGATCATGGCTTCCTGGCTGGTGGATCCTACGCTCGTGGCCGGGAAAATTCCCTCTGGTTGTGAACCGGATCTCTGGAATGGCCAGGTTCCCCTGAGTTTGGTCGGGGTGGACTTTACCCAGGTGGCGGTCAAGGGGATGAGTTGGCCGTGGCATGACCGGTTTCCCGAGGTGAATCTTCGGACCTATGTTCAGGGCCCTCAAGGTCCCGGAGTGACGTTTCTGGGGGAGTTGGTGCCCAAGTATTGGGTGGCCTGGATGGCAAAACGAAGTTTTGGCGAGCCGTATGAAAAAGTGAAGGTGTGGACGGAAAAACGAGTCCGTTTAGGGGAACCGGAGGTCACCTACCACTGGGAGACCAAGGAGCGGTCGAATCGTTTCTCCATGAAAGTGGCCGCTGAATCCATGGAAGTGCCTCCTGGTGGCTTGGAAGAGTTTCTGCTGTGCCGACATCGTGGATACAACGCGAGAAAGGGGGGAACGACCTATGCGGTAAACCATGAGGCTTGGAGGATCAGAGAAGTGCGCCGTTTCGCGGTCGATTGCTCCACGGGATCCCCGTTCGGGGCTGCTTATGGGTCTATTTTTCGGACCGAGCCTGATTCCGTGATATTCTCGGATGGTTCCTCGGTCTCCGTTGGTTTTCCACGACGGTTCAGTTCTTGAAACACCGAATCTGCACCGTGGGTCGTGCCGGGGGTTGGGCCGGGGAAGCAGTGGCCGAGTACATGAAAAGGATCCAGCGTTTTGCCGGTATTGAAATCCTTTCCGTTCCAGAGGGCTCCAAAAAAGAGGCGGAACTCCTAGAGAAGTCCAAGGAATGTTGGAGGGTTTGCCTGGATGAAACCGGCGAGGCCAAAAGCACGGCTGAGTGGCTGAAGGATTGGGAAAAGTGGGAACGTGCAGGGAGGACAAGAATTGCCTGGATGATCGGCGGAGCCGACGGTCATAGCGCGGACTTCCGCAAGCAGTGCGATGTTGTCCGGTCCCTTGGACCACAAACCCTTTCGCACGACTTGGCGTTGGTCGTTTTGCTGGAGCAGATCTATCGACTGGAGAGTTGGAGGACGGGGCACCCGTACCATCGGGCATGAACAGGCGAGTCGGTGATGAAACGGCTCGGGCCCCCCGGACGATGAGTAAAGGGCTGCTTTATTTTTTCCGTTCCATGAGGTTGCGTTGTCCGACATGCGGGGAGAAACCAATCTTTCCCCCGGCACGGCAGACTCGATCGCTGTCAGACTGGTTTACTCCTTTGGATGGATGTTCCCAATGCGGATATCCCTATGAGAGGGAGGCGGGTTATTTTCTCATGGCCATCTGGGGGGTGAATTACGGCCTGATCGGGTTGGGCGCGATGTCTCTTTATTTCGTCCTACGAATCAACACGGACTGGAATCCGTTGTGGATCTTTTGTGGAACCGTTCTGCCCGCCCCGTTTGCCAGTATTTTATTTGCCCGACACGCCAAATCCATGTTTTTGGCTTTGGATCATTTTTTTGACCCGCACTTACGCACACAAAAAAAGGAAAAAAAAGCGGATTAGCCTTGTCATCTTGTCGGCGGGAGGGTTGAACTAGAGTTGCATGCCCGCTGGACCGGTTTCGAAATTCATCGACAGACATTATCGGCATTTCAATGCCGCCGTGGTGAAAGACGCCGCCGTGGCCTATCGCAAACTTCTGGATGACGGAGGACGCATGTTGGTTACCCTGGCGGGGGCGATGAGCACCGCCGAGATGGGCATCTCGCTGGCGGAAATGATTCGGCAGGGAAAAATCCATGCCATCAGCTGCACCGGCGCCAATCTTGAGGAAGATGTCTACAATCTGGTGGCGCATGACCATTACCGCCGGATTCCCGGGTATCGCTATCTGACCGGCAAGGACGAGGAAAAGCTGTTAAAGGATCATCTCAACCGGGTGACCGACACCTGTATTCCGGAGCATGAGGCCATGCGACGGATTGAGGGAACGGTGCTGGATTTGTGGAAGCGGGATGAAAAGGCCGGCTTGCGCAAGTTCCCCCACGAGTATTTCTATGAGGTGCTGCAAAAGGGTCTCTTGAAAAAATACTACCAAATCGACCCCAAGGACTCTTGGATGATGGCGGCGGCCGAAAAGAATCTTCCGATCATTGTTCCGGGATGGGAGGATTCCACCTTGGGAAACATGTTCGCGGCAGCCTGTATCCAGAAAGAGGTGAAGTCACCCACCCTGATTCGGAGCGGCATTGAGTACATGATTCATTTTGCGGATTGGTATCAGAAGACCCAGAAAACCCCGCTCGGCTTCTTCCAGATTGGCGGCGGGATTGCCGGGGATTTCCCGATCTGCGTGGTTCCTATGCTTCATCAGGATCTAAAGAAGGGGGGCGTTCCCCTTTGGGCCTATTTTTGTCAGATCAGTGATTCGACCACGAGCTACGGCTCCTATTCGGGCGCAGTTCCCAATGAGAAGATCACTTGGGGCAAGTTGGGGGTGAACACCCCGCAGTTCGTGATTGAGTCGGATGCGACAATCGTGGCTCCGCTGCTCTTTGCCTACGTTTTGGGGCAGTAAAAAGCTCCCCAATCAATCTGTTTTTCAGCTCGCTGGCAAAGGGAGCCGTGCTTAACGGGCGGGAACCAAATGCGAGTCTAGTTCTACGTTTTGACGCCGGCACGGATCTCGAACAGGGAGGAGACGGATTCCCCGTTATGGATTCGCTGGATTGCATCCGCCAGTAGGGGAGCAACACAGAGAACCTTGGTTTCCACCCCTGGAATTGCGGTCTGCGGGGTAGTGTTGGTCGTAATCAGCTCCTTAATTTTCGCCTTTTGCAGCCTCTCAAGGGCCATGTCGCTGAGCACGACATGGGGAATGCCTACGTAAAAGTCCCTGGCACCCTCCTTGCGAAGAAGGTCGACTGCCGTAGAGATGGTTCCAGCCGTTTCGGTGATGTCGTCGACCAATAGGATATTCTTTCCTTTGACCTCCCCGATCAAATTCATGGATTCAGTCTGGGTGGCGTTCAGCCGGCGTTTACTGACAATGGCGAGTCCGCAATTGAACATCTGGGCATAGGCGGCCGCCATCTTCATTCCCCCGACATCGGGTGTGACCACCACCAAATCGGGAATCTTTTTTTCCGCGATGTATTTATAAAACACCGGAGCACAAAAAAGGTGGTCGACCGGAATATCAAAGAAACCCTGAATCTGCTGGGCGTGGAGGTCCATGGCCAGAACTCGGTTTACACCTGCCGCCACCAGAAGGTTGGCGACCAGTTTGGCGGTGATGGGAACACGGGGCTGATCCTTGCGGTCCTGCCGGGCGTAGCCAAAAAAGGGAAGCACGGCGGTGATTCGGAAGGCGCTGGCCCGACGGGCCGCATCGACCATGATCAGAAGCTCCATCAGGTTCTGGTTTGTCGGCGGGCAGGTCGGTTGGACGATGAAGATGTCGTTTCCACGGATGTTTTCGTCAAACTTAACGAAGGTTTCCCCGTCAGGGAACGAGGTGACAGTGGCTCGACCGAGGGGAACCTTGATTCGATCGGCGATCCGTTGGGCTAGTTCCCGGTTGGCATTGCCGGTAAAAATCTGGAGCTTGTTGCCAAAAATCGAGGACACGATTGTTTTATAGGTTCATCCGCAAGGGCGGAAAAGGGGGAAAGACCGGGTTATTCGCCGATGATCTTGATGAGGACGCGCTTGGCTCTTCGACCGTCGAATTCCCCGTAGAAAATCTGCTCCCAAGGACCAAAGTCCAGCTTTCCACCCGTGACGGCGACCACACATTCGCGGCCCATGATGGAACGCTTGAGATGGGCGTCGGCATTGTCTTCGGCCCCGTTGTGCCGGTATTGGGAGTGGGGTTTTTCCGGGGCAAGTTTTTCCAGCCACGTTTCAAAGTCGGCATGTAGGCCGGATTCGTTATCATTGATAAAGACAGAGGCGGTGATGTGCATGGCATTCACGAGGCAAAGGCCTTCCTGGATGCCGGAGCTTTTGAGAGCGGTTTCGACCTCCGGGGTGATGTTGTGGTAAGCGCGACGTGTTGGAGTACGGAAAGTGAGTTCCTTGCGAAAGGACTTCACGGACGAGAAAGCGATTCGACGGCTTTCAGCACCACCGCACCTTGGTCTGAAGTGGAGCCCTTGGGATCCTTCCAGACGAGCTTGCCATCACGGAAAAGAAACGCGGAACGCTTGGCAAAACCGAAAGCCATCCCCTCCACGCCAAAGGCTTTGATGATCTTTCCTTCATGATCGGCGAGCAAGGGGTAGGGAAGTTTCTGCCGGGTGACGAATTCCTTTTGGGAATCCGTTTTGTCGGCGCTGACCCCAACGATTTTCACCCCCTTTTGGGTCAACTCGGCATGGCTATCCCGAAGGCTGCAGGCTTGGGCGGTGCATCCCGGGGTGTTGGCCTTAGGGTAAAAGAAAACCAAAAGAAAACCCTTGGAACCGTAGGTGCCCAAATCCAAGGGTTTCCCGTCTTGATCCGGGGCGGTTAAGGCGGGCAGGGGGTCGCCGATCTTGATTCCATCTTCGGCTTGGGCGCCAAATAGCCATCCCATGGTAAGTAAGAGAAAGGAAAGGGCGCGGATCACTTGCGCGGAGGGTGGGAAACGTCCGAGATCATTTTTGTCTCCAAAGCCTGGAGCGTGTTGCGAGCCTCGGCTAGATCACGGGCATTGGAGAGTTTCACGGCCAGGTCGGCAAGATCGGGCATGGAGGAGCGGAGCTGATCCCCAAGCTTCTCGGCCTGTTTCTTGGCCTCGGGCAGATCCTCCTTATCGACAGCCAACCTGGCTTTTTGGAGGGTTGAAGTGACCGGGCAGGCTTCCGAGTAGATGGGACATACGCTGGAAGACATGGGGCAACCCCGCAAAAAGAGGAAGGCGGCGATGAAGCCAACCCCCGCGGCCAAGATCAAGGGAAGAGCCTTGGAACCGCAGCAAGAGGATGAGGGATTGGAAGAAGAGGTAGGTGTTTTGGAGTTGGAGGGCTTTTTGGAATTTTTGGCCATGGGCGAATTCAAGCAGAGACGAAGGGGGAGTCCAGCATCAGGTGATGCGAACCCTCGGCACATCGCAAAGGCGATTAGGGGAAACCGAGCCTACGGAATCGAAAAATAAGGAGGAAGACCTCTTCGAAAATCAGTCAGCTTTGGGCTTCTCGGAAACCGCCATGCGGTATTTGTGATACGCCTCAAAGGTCCAAGGAAAGAGCGCCTCGGCAATTTGGCGCATGGCGGCGCCCAGTTCGCGGATTTCCTGCTGGGCGTGGTCATCTTCGCGCAACTGAAGGAAATGGATGAGATTGTGAAGGTCACAGTTGACGTAGACCTCGGTGAAAATGCTCACCGGTAGAACCATGCGGGCCAGCTCTTTGGCCACGCCCTGTTTTAGCAGGTTTTGGTAGGTGCCGTAAGCCGTGTTGTTGAAATTCTCCACCTCCTGGGTGAGGGCCTTGTGATTCAAAGCATCGGAAACCTGGCTCCCTTGCTTGTTTTTGGCGTCCGCCGCCCGCCATTGCGTGGGCACATAGAACTCGTCAGCTAACTCGGAGTAGCGACCGCTCCACTCGTTGAGTCGGAAAGTGCGATGTCGAACGAATTGCCGCATGATGAAAATCGGCATCTTGATGTTGTAAGTGATGGAGCACTGTTCGAAGGGACTCGTATGGCGATGTTTATAAAGATAAAGCAAAAGTTTTTTGTCCTGATCCTCGCCCTTGCTTGGGCTCTTGTAGGAGATGCGAGCCGACTCCACGATGCGGAGGTCGGTGCCCAAGTGATCGATATAGCGGACATACCCCTTGCCGAGGATGGGGATGGTGTGGCCGGGATTCATCAAGAAAGAAAGACAACCGAACCGGATGGGGTCTGCCCAGCGGAAAAAGGCAGGGGTCTGATTAAGTTGTGAAAAGTTTGAGCTGTTCCTGTAGGCGGGTCATTCGTTCGAGCGCATCTTTCTCAATTTTCCTCCACTCTTCGATTTTTTCAGGAGGCGCCTTGGCCGCCATCTTAGGGTCGGAGAGTTTTGCGGATTCCCGGGCTCGGGCGGCCTCACAGACGGCGATCTCCTTTTCCAGGCGGGCCCGTTCCTTGATGGGATCGAGGAGACCTTCCAGAGGAAGATACAGTTCGCCCCACGGAGTGGGGGTCATGGGAGCTTTGGGTGAGGACGCGGTCAGTTCCACGGAACCGCACTGCAGAAGCTTGGCCAGGGTTTGTCGGGACTCGGGTGAGGGTGAGGCTCCTTTGCCAGGCAGGAGAAGGAATTTGAGTTTAGAGGAGCCGGAGAGACCAAACTCTCCCCGCAGTTTCCGGCCGGCATCGGCGGTGGCGTAGCAAGTGGAGGCCAGCAGGGCCTGGGCAGAGTCCCAACGAATCTCCCCGCGTTTTGGCCAATCAGAAAATTGGATGGTCCCCTTGCCTAGACCGAGTGTTAGCCAAAGTTCCTCGGTGATGAACGGCATGTAGGGATGGAGCAGCCGGAGAACCCGGGAAAGCACAAAGTCTGCAGTGGCCAGGGTTCCGGCCCGCGTGGGCGAGGAAGGATTCAGGAAGTCAGCCTTGGCGGTCTCGATAAAGCGGGCACAGAACTCGTCCCAGACAAAGCCGTAAAGAGATTGGGCAACTTGGCTGAACTCGTAATGGGCGTACAGGCGATCTAAGTCTTTCTCCAACGCATCCAGCTTTTCCAGAAGAAAATCGCAGAAGGGGGTACGCGTATGCTTGGCGGGGTCGGCCTGGGGGTCGGAAGTGCCCTGTTGTTGTCTGAATCGGCAGGCATTCCAGAGTTTGTTGGCAAAATTTCGGCCCTCTTCGATCTGTTTCTCATCGTAACGGATGTCGGCTCCCTGGGGGGCAATGCGCAGAAGTCCAAAGCGGAGCCCGTCGGCTCCATATTTGGCGATCAGGTCGAGCGGGTCGGGCGAGTTGCCAAGGGATTTGGAGAGTTTCCGGCCTTTGCTATCCCGGATCAGTCCGGTGAAGTAGACGTTGCGAAAGGGGAGCTCTCCCATGTATTCGAAGCCAGCCATGATCATGCGGGCCACCCAGAAGAAAATGATGTCGGGACCGGTGACCAGATCCGAGGTGGGATAGAACTTCTTTAACTCGGGCGATGACTCCGGCCATCCCATGGTGGCGAAGGGCCAAAGCCAAGAGCTGAACCAGGTGTCCAGCACGTCGGAGTCCTGTCTCCAATCCGGGCCCGGGGATTCGATCTGGCAGCGCATCTCCTCGCCGCGATACCAAACCGGAATCCGGTGGCCCCACCAGAGTTGGCGGCTGATGCACCAGTCCTGGAGATTCTCCATCCAGTGGTCGTAGACCTTGGTCCATCGTTCCGGAAAGAAGCGGAGTTTTCCGGACGAAACGATGGTGCGTGATTTTTCCGTGCTCGGGTAACGCAGAAACCACTGCTCGGAAAGACGGGGCTCGACCGGCACATCGGCTCTCTCGCTGTAACCCACCTGGTTGACGTAGGGCTCCTCTTTTTCGAGAAGACCGAGTTCCTTCAGTTGTTCGACCGCGGCCGTTCGGGCTTTCGACCGATCCAGCCCAGCCAGGGCAGAGCCGGCCCGCGCATTCATCATTCCGGATTCGTCAATTACCTCCACTGCGGGAAGTTGATGGCGCTGGCCAATCAGAAAGTCTGCAGGGTCGTGGGCGGGAGTTACTTTGAGCACCCCGGTCCCGAACTCGAGATCAACATGTTCATCTCCAATGATCGGAATCCGGCGTTGATCCTCGGGAAGCTCGGGGGGGAGGGGACGGATGGCGTACTGACCGATAAGCGAAGCGTAGCGGGGGTCCTTCGGATTCACGGCGATGGCAGTATCGCCCGGGATCGTTTCCGGACGGGTTGTGGCGATGGAGAGATATCGGTCTTTTTGTCCGGCCACAGGAATGCGAAAGTGATACAGGAGGCCTTTCTGCTCCTTCATGACGACCTCTTCGTCGGAGAGGGCGGTTCGGGAGGCGGGGCACCAGTTGACCATCCGGCGACCGCGATAGATCAGTTTCTTTTGGAAAAGATCGACGAACACCTGTTGGACGCAGGCGGAGTAAGCGGGGTCCATGGTGAACCGTTCCCGGGACCAGTCACAGGAGGCGCCCAGTTTCTTAAGTTGCTGGATAATGATGCCCCCGTGTTTCTCCTTCCACTGCCAGACCTGTTTGAGGAATTCTTCACGACCCATGTCGTCGCGATGCCGGATCTTTCCCTCTTTTTTGAGGGTTCGTTCGACGACGGTTTGCGTGGCAATACCGGCATGATCGGTGCCGGGAAGCCAGAGAACCTCTTGTCCCAGCAGACGAGCCCGTCGTGCGAGGATGTCTTGGATGGTATTATTGAGGACGTGGCCGAGGGTCAGGATTCCCGTGACGTTGGGCGGAGGGATAACGATGGAGTAGCCGGGCTTTGCGGATAAGGGGTCTGCCCGGTAATCGTGACGTTCCGTCCATTGGCCGTAGAGGCGATCCTCGACCTTTGAGGGCTCGTAAGCGGGGGCAAGCTCAGGCATGAGGGCGTTGAGAATGCCCTTCTTCCTGCGTCAAGAAAAGCCTACGGGTTAGTCGCCCTGACCAGCCCCTCCACCTCCTGCCGCGGCGGCGGGGGCAGGGGCGGCCGCACCCGCAGGTATGAATTGCCACCAGTGTTGCTCGTTGATGGCATAGATCGGTTTGTAGTGCTGGATTTGCGTTGCGGGCCAAACGCTTTTGATTTGATTGTCCAAAATCAGGCATTGGCCCTCATAAATGACCCCCAGGATGCAATGTCCTACTCCTAGATTGAGATCCTTGACGACCAAGAGGCGAAGTTCGTCCTGGGTGAATCCGAGCCTTTTGAGTGCATAGTATTTGGCGATCGCATGATCTTCGCAGTCCCCGCTCACCCGGCCGGGGACAATATAGTCAGGAGGTTGGGTAAACTGAACAGGGGTGTTCCAGAGATCCGGGACTCCCCAATTTTTTTGGTCTGGGACATAACGCATGGAATTAAAGGTTTCATTGGTTTTTTTGATCATAGCCAACCGGTCGTCGGACTTGGTTTTTTCGATAAACTCCGCCCATCCGCCTGCGAAGGGAGCCTGGATGTCGGCTTGTTTATCCAGTTCCGCCTGAACTGAGCCAAGGATTCCCGTCCATTTGGGGAACTTTTCAATGGGGTCCTGTTGTACGACCTGATACTGGCCGTCCCAGGCCCAGGAAGTGCCCGCGGTACAATAAATTCCCCATAAGGCCAGCCATCGGATGTTCACATACCGAATGTACTCCATGAATTTACAAAGGAAATACTTGAGCTCTCCTACTCTTCTGAGGGATAGTTTTCATTCACCCAAGAAGACCTCCCCATGGCCGATACCTCCACACCCGCCCCACAAGACCCTTCTAAATTAAAAATCACCGGACCCAAAGTTCCTGATGCCCCGGTGAAGCGCCCCGTTAAATGGACGACCGTGGCGGCTGGAATCTTCCTCGCCATTTTTTCTGTTTCCGGATTCTGCCTGATTTGGAGTCAGGCCAGCCAGGACATCAAGGACCAGAAGTCGGAACTGCAAACCGAGATGAACCTGATCCTTGAGAGCCGGGCGCAAGAGATCGAACATTGGATCGAACACCAGGTTGACCCCCTGAAAGCGATTTCCACCAATGAATCCCAGAAAATCTACATCGACGCTCTCTTGGATGAAAAAAGCACCGCGGATCGGAAGGAGGGGGCTGAAACATTTCTGCGAAACTATTTGAAACGCATGGCGGAGGATTATGACTTTGTCACCCCACCCAGAAAGCTGGAGATCGAGGCGAATGTGGTCCGGGATGGGATCGCCGGGTTGGCGGTATTAAATCCTGAAGGTCAGGTTTTGGTCGCAAGTGAATTTGTTCCGGCTTTCAAGGAGGATAAGTTCCTCGATTTTCTGCAGAAAAACCAAGCCCGGCAACAAGCCATTTGGAATCTTCATCTGGACCGGGAAAATCAGCCCAGCATGGGATTTATGGTGCCAATTTATCCGGTGGATGCGAAAGATAACGCACAACCCATCGCCTTTGTTGCTGGGATCAAACAGGTGGCAAAAGAGCTCTATCCACTTCTCCAACAGCAAGGGGACCCAGATAAAAGTTCCGAAATCTATCTCGCGCAAATCAAGGAGGGCACGGGCGATGGAACGGTCCAATATCTTTCTCCCCGGCTTTTGCCCAAGCCAAACGGAACCAAACCTTTTGCCGGCGATGAGCCTTACGATGCCTCGACCCGCGCCACGGCCTTTGCCATTAGCAAGCCGGGGGGCTTAGCCATCCTGGCCAGCTACAGCAACGTAAAGAGCATTGTGGGTGGGAGAAAAATCGAGGGCACTCCATGGACATTGGTTCGCACGGCCGACTACTCCGAATCCGTCGGTCCTGCCGTCAAGGAACAGCGTAAGGACTTAATCGCGTTCGGGTTGTTGCTGGGCATCGCCATTGTTTCGATGGTGGTTGCCTGGAAGCATGGGGCGGAACTCCGTGCCTCAGCCGAAGCCCAGCGCCTGAAAATTGCCGCGGAGCGCTTTACCGGCTTCTCCAAATTCCTTCGTGTCATCACCGATAATCAGCCGACGGCGATTGCCGCGGTGGATGCGGGAGGGAAGTACAGTTTCGCCAACCGGACACTTGCGGAGGCGGCTGGAATTACACCTGAAGAGGTCGCCGGCAAGACCATGCCTGGGGTCATCGGTCCGGTGCGGGCGGCCGCTTACCAAAAAATCAATAAACAGGTGATCGATGATTTGTATCCTGGCTGGCCTGCCGACAAGACCGAGGGCAAGTGGCAGCCGCAAAAAGCCCGTCATGAATTTGAAGAGGGAGGAAAGAAGAAATATACCAAGACCGATCATATTCCTTTGCGGGCGGACCGGGATCATCCTCCGGGCGTGTTGCTGATCGAGCAGGATATCACTGAATTCATCACCGAGAGGGAGCGCCGGGAACGGATGTTCCGTGGTCTGATTGAGGCTTTCGTCAAGGAAGTGGACGGACGGCAGTCAGAAGCTGCCCGCACCAACGGAAAGTTGATCGCCAAATTGGCGCGTGGTGCAGCGGAGGAAATGGGCTTGAGCCCCAATGAGGCGGAAACGGCAGAGCTGGCGGGTGAATTGTTGAACTTGGGAACGGTGTCACTGCCCCACGACCTATTGAGCAAGGGTGGTAGCCGGAATGAGGATGAAAAGCGGCGGCTACGGGAAGCGGTGGTCCGGAGCGCCGATCTTTTGGCTGGGTTGGAGTTTGAGGGGCCGGTGGCCGAGGTCATCCGGCAGGCCCAAGAGCGGGTGGATGGGAGCGGATTCCCCAACCGTTTAAGCGGAGATGCGATTCTCCCAGCCGCCAAGGTGGTGGCGGTGGCCAAGCGGGTGATTGATCTTGTGCAAGGGCAGGAAGGTCCAGCTCAATCCTTGGATCAGGCCCTGAAGACCGTGATGGCTGAAGCTGGCAGTTCCCTCGACCGTGGTGCGGTGGCGGCTTTGGTTGATTTCCTCGATAACCGGGGCGGCAGAGCGAAGGTCGGGCTGGGTTAGTTTTAGGCTGAAGGCTACAGGCTGATAGGTAGTTCCTGAGTCTTCTAGGTTTTAGTGATGGAGGGAGACGTTAAATCTCCTGGGTTACCCTCCACCGCTAAGGACTAAACGGCTAACCAGCTCAGCTATCCACGAAAAACTCCCCACCTAAATCTGCTATCCTAAAGTATTAAAGGCTAACATTATACACCAAATAACTTCAAGGGAGAATCACCTAGAAAATTAATCACCCATAATCTATAATCTAAATATGTGGAGTAGGCGGTGGTCATGGCTCCTTGCAGTAGCTTTTTTGGCGACGGTTTTTGTTTTTAGTTGGGGCAAACGGCAGCGAAATTCTGAACCCAGACCGGTTGCCGAGGTGGAGGCGGAAGAACAAAAGGGGCCACGTGGTTGGCAGGGGGTTGCTTCCAGAATCCGGAGCACACTTCAGCCTTATCTGGATCCGGTGCGAAAAATGGATCCGGAGCAGGTGGTGGAAAAGTGGATGCAAAATCCGCAAACCCTGAAAATCGGGGAATCCAAAATGAAACTGAAGCTTTCCACGGATTGGGTATATGCGGTCGACCCGCGGAAGCGGACCATGGAATTTTTGCCATTGCAGGGCGTGCAAACGGCTGGGGATTTCGTGCGGGAATACCGCAAGCGGATGCAAGAAACGGGCGCAACCATCCAGCTGGTTTTTTATGAAAAAGACGCCGATCCCGACCCACGCAACCGGATTGTCATGACGGAACGCCTCTACCTGAAGGCTCCGGGAGCAGGTCTGGAAAAGCAGATGGAGAAAACTCTTGGTCTCAAGCTTTACAGTGAGCCGGGCTATGCGCCGGGCATTAAAATCTATTCCGCAACCGACGCCCTGGAGGCACTGGCGGCCCTGTCTTCTCTAGATTCCGTCGCGGGAGTAAACCCAACTCCTGTTCTGGCTTTTGGACTGCAACCCTGCGCGGCACCCAATGATCCGCTTTACCCAAACCAATGGCACCTGAAGGCGACCAATCAAACCAGTGCGGATGGAAGCACCACGGTTTCCCCAGGTGAGGACTGTAATGTTGAAAACGTTTGGGGGTATCCCGGGAGTGGCGGATATCGAGGTAGGGGTATTTATGTTGCGGTTCTCGATTCTGGCGTTCAGCTCAGTCATCCCGATTTGGTGAACAATCTATTAAGTTCCATCTATCACTACGATTTTCTTTTCCCCCCCTTCGACCAAGCAGGGTATGGAGTAAGTAGTCCTACGTCTACCGGGGGCGGTGGACCGAAGTATAGTGATGACAATCATGGAACTGCAGTCGCTGGAGTGATTGCTGCACGAGGTAATAATTTACTTGGAGGGACGGGGGTGGCTCCCGAGGCCAAGGTTTTGTCTTATAGAATCTTGGGCAGTACACCATTCCCTAATCAGAGTATTAACTGGACTCCAACTGATTTTAATGGCTCTGCACTTCAGAACAACAATTCTTGGGTTCACATAAAAAATAATAGCTGGGTATATACATCTTATTACACGCCCTTTGATAACTTGGAGAGGGCTGCGCTTTTAGATGCTCGGACTAATGGTCGCTCAACCAAGGGTACAATCATGGTATTTGCGGCGGGAAATTCTGATCAGCAGCTAGGCAGGTCAGACTACCTGGTTCATGGAGCGGATCGCGGTGTTATTTATGTGGGTGCGTTAGATCATACGGGTGCGAAAGCGGCCTACAGCAGCCAAGGTGCATCAATTCTTGTGTCTGCCCCATCGGGAAATTGGTTTCCATCCGCCCCCACCACCACAACGACAGACCGAACGGGATCGGATGGATACAATATCAATGGGGCAAATAACGATTACTCCGATCTTAATTACACCACGATATTTAACGGCACTTCCTCGGCCACGCCTGTGGTCTCAGGGGTCATCGCACTCATGCTGGAGGCTAATTCAAGTCTCGGGTGGAGAGATGTCCAAGAGATTCTTTTACGGAGTGCCCGCAAGAATGCGCCCGCCGATTTCTCCTGGGTTGTCAACGGTGCAGGATTCCGGGTTAGTCATCGATTTGGTTTCGGCTGTGTGAATGCGGAGGCGGCTGTGCAAATGGCCTTGGCATGGACCAATAACCTCCCGACTCAATATCGTCACTCTATGACCAATGATTCTGTCGAGGCGATCGGAAATAATAACGGCAGCACATTGGTTAAGCAGTTTATTGTGCCATCTTCCTATAAGTTGCGTTGTGAAAGTGTGGCCTTAATGCTGGATATCACCCATCCATCCCGCGGGGATCTGAAAATCGAACTGGTCTCTCCTGCCGGGACAGTCAGCACCTTTGCCATCCCTTATACCGTTAATGCCAATGTGGACGATTTGAGTAACTGGACATATCGGAGTGTCCAAAGTTGGGGGGAAAGGGCGGCCGGGACTTGGACCTTACGTGTGGCTGATCTTCAGGCCGGGGAGGAGGGTGCTGCCACCCTAAATTCGGCTGTCTTGCAGGTTTATGGGGTGAATGCAACTGACGGGCAGTTGCCGCCCAGCTTTCTGCGATTCGCTGCCAACGCTCAAGTATCGGAAGGAGCATCCATCGGCAGCGTGGCGGCCGTGGTGGAGTCCTCAGATGAGGGGGGTGCAGACACTTTGTCTTTGGCGGCAGGAACGGGCGACACCCATAACGGGTATTTTGAAATCAGTGGGAAGAACCTTTTGGTTAAGCAGTCGATCGACTTCAAAAACCTAAGTGGGGGAGTTTATGATCCTGCCACCGGTACCTACTCCCTGAAAATCCGCCTTCAGGCAACGGATGCATCCGGCGTTTATTCCATTCAGCGCGAGTTACTGCTGCCGATTCGGCCGCAAAACAATTACGCGCCCTTGGACTTTTATTTGGCTGATCCAGCGAATGGTTTGGGAGTTTACGCAGGCAAAAGACTGGTGGTTCTCGGCCCTAAACCTTCAGGGGCCTCCTTGGGGCAATTTCGAGCCGTCGACTTTGATCGACCCGAAATTGGCGGAGATACCTATGTCTATAGTTTGGTTGGGGGCTTGGGCTCGCAGGATAACGGAAAGTTTCAGGTTGTGGGAGATTTGTTGCAGGCTGCGGAGGTGCTATCTCCCGGGGCACTCGTAAGTTACCAAATCAGGGTCCGAGCCACAGATTCAGGTGGAAACTCGATCGAAAAGGTATTTCAAATCTTCCAGACAGCCACCCCGAGCGGGGATTCCGATGGAGATTACTGGGATGACCCCTTGGAGATCGCGAAAACCGGTAGCTTAAGTTACGACCCCATGGTGGATACCGACGGGGATGGTGCTCCCAACGCCTTCGACGTAAACCCTCTGCTGCCACCATGGATAACAAACGCCGTTCAACTTTCCCAAGGATGGGTTGCGGAAAACAACTCCACCGGATGGATTCACGTGGCTGAACTTCAGACAGTGGCTACAACGTACGACGATCTGCAAGTGGCAAGTTATGAGCTTATTTCTGGGGCAGGCGGTACTGATAACAACAAGTTTCAAATCATCGGAAACAGCCTTTACCTCGCTGGCCCTATTCTTGAGTCCCAACAGGCTAGTTATTCCATCAGGATTCGGGCCACCCGTGAGATTAATCCTTGGTTCAATGAATCGTCCAGTTGGTCATCCGTGACCTCCGTGTTGACCCTTCAAGTTGTGGGTGAGTCGGACAAAGACTTCGACTCTTTGCCGGATGCCTGGGAGATGCAGAAGTTTGGCAACCTCGACCAAGGGCCGTGGGGGGATGCGGATGGGGATGGCTGTCCGAACCGGTTGGAATATGTCTCCGGTTCTGACGCGATGAATGCTTCCGTGCGCGGATCGACCGCCCTGCGGCAATGGGGGTATTTGGGATATTTGAACCCGCCGCCTTCCGAGGCTACCAACCTGGTGAGCATCGCCAGTGGCCGGCAACACATAGTGGGGATTCGCTCCGATGGCACGGTCGTCGCTTGGGGGAATAACAGTTATGGGGAGATTGCCGTACCTTCCGGTCTCACCAATGTGCTGGCGGTGGCGGCGGGGAAGGAGTTCTCAGTGGCTTTAAAGGGAGACGGGACGGTGGTGGGTTGGGGGCTGAATGATTACGGGCAGGCAGACGCGAAAAGTTTCCTGCCATTGAAGATCAGGGAAATTGCAGCAGGGAACGCCCACGTGGTGGCCCGGATGGAGGATGGGACCGTTCGAGTGTGGGGAGACGGGGACGGGGTAACCCAGCTGCCGGCCGGTCTTTCCTGGGTGCGTTCGGTGGCGGCTGGCACCGACAGCGGAATGGTGGTCCAAGCTGACCGCAGCGCCTTGGGATGGGGATTTAGTCAGACGAATACGGGCCTGGACGGAAAATTCGGTCAGGCCAAGGCCCCAGCCGACCTCACCAACGCCCGTGCTCTGGCTTTTGGAGGCTTCCACACCCTGGCCCTGGGGACCAACGGGACCGTGACGGCCTGGGGTTCGAATAGCGACGGACAAAGCACGGTTCCATCTTCCGCCACCAACGTGGTCAAGGTCGCTGCCGGCCTAAACAGCTGGCATTCCCTGGCCCTTCGGGCCGATGGCACGGTGGTGGGGTGGGGAGTCCAGATGTACGCGGGAGGGGTGCCCAGCGATCTGACCAATGCCGTGGACATCGCCGCAGGTTGGTTCCACGGAGCGGCCTTGGCGGCCACGGTGACCACGCAGGCGCCCCCCAATCAATCCCCTACGGATATCACCTTATCGCTATCCGGAGGTTCGGTGCCGGAAAACACTGCGTTTGGGGCCACGATCGGGTTATTTGTGGTGGCGGATCCGGACAGCGGGGATAGCCAAACCCTTTCGCTGGTTTCGGGGAGTGGGGACACGGATAACTGGATGGTGCAATTGAGCGGAATGTCCCTGCTTCTCAACACCACGTTGAACTATGAGTTCAAGTCCAGCTACTCGATCCGGGTGCGGACAACCGACTCAGCCGGCAGCACCTTGGAAAAAAGTTTTACCATCCCGGTGGGGAATGTGCTGACCGACGATGACGACAACGACGGGCTGACCGAAGCCGAGGAGATTGCCTTCGGTACCAATCCCAATTCTCAGGACTCCGATGGTGATGGCTACTTGGACTACGCGGAAAAGATGGCAGGAACAAAGGGCAACAACGCCTCCGAGGTGCCCAACGAGATCAAGGACTTCATCAAGTTTCAAACGATGTCCACCGGTCCTGAGACGCGCTCCTTTGTCTTTTTTACCCGCATGAATCACAAACACACGGTACTTTCCTCGACCGACCTGGTGACGTGGACCAACGATGGCACGATTTATCCCACCAACCCGTTCATCGGAACCGGGCGACACACCAACATGAGTATCTACACCTACAGTCCAAAGTTCTTCATGAAAATCGTCACCGTCACCAACAGCAATACCGTAACCATGCCACCCGGTGGTGGCGGTGGTACTCCCTGGATGAATCCAGGGGGACCGGGAAGCGGACCCGGGACCATGCCAGGGATGTGAGGGCTTGAGTTGCGCCTGAGACTTGGGACTAGGATAGATTCAGGCTGAAGGATGGTGATGGCTAGGTAGTTGGTAAGTCTTTTAGGTTTTAGTTATGGAAGGAGACGTTGAATTTCTGGAGCTTTCCTCCACCACTAAGGACCAAATGGCTAACCAACTGAGCGCGGCTACGTCCCTACAGAACCAGATTTGCGACAAGCCTCAATCCGGAATCAGGCTTTGCTCAATGGTGTCGTCGAAGCGAAGATTGAGGAGTTTCCAATCAGCCCCGACCGGGCTGTAGAACACGAACTGCCAGCGGAGCGGCTTCTTGGGATGAAAACTGATGTAGGTGATGTAAAGAATACGACTACCCACGTTTCGATTGTCATACAGCTCCTGTCCCTGGAGGGGGCCAAAGACTTCTAATCCCTTACGAATATTGCCCACGAATTCCGGAACGGCGGCAGGATCGGAAAGGGCGGGGTTATTGGCGACGAGTGCCTTAAAGCTTTCATCCACCTTACCGGCCTGAATACCCGCAAAAAAGGCTTCTAGCTGTTTCAGCACCGGCCCGGGCGGCGGTTTATTTATGGGATTGCGGGGCAAGAGCTGGGGGATGAGAGTGGTCACCTTGGGGAGGTTGGTGTCCGGAGTCTTGGCAGGAGGTGCGGACCAAAGAGTGGGCAGTCCGATTAGTGATAAAATAAGGATTTTCTTCATGAGAGGAGTTTTCGAATTTGTTCGAGACCATCCTGAAGGATGGGAGCCCCGTGTGCAAAAAAGATTCTTCGGATCGGATACTTCAGAAGTTCCATCAAGCTGACTTTCAGGGCGGCGGGCTCGGTACAATATTTGTCGGGAAGCGGCATGAGGGGATGAGGAGCCAGATGAATCAAAGCGTCCCCCACTACCAAGGTTTCACTGGATGGGTGAAAATAGGCCGTTTCGCCCGCTCCGGCCCCCGGTAAGGAAATATTCTGAAAGCCTTTGGGTTGTTTGGTGATCTCGGCGGAAAAAAGCTTTTCCAGAGGTTTGCACTCCCGGTCGTGATTCCCATTGGTTTGGACAATCTGAAGCGGATTTGCGGGTTGAGGGCTGCCTTTCGGCCAAGAAATGGGGTCAAAAAGCACGTTGTTTCCCTGGCTGAAGTAAGCGGTGGACCAAAGCTCGGCTTTGCAGGAGGGGTCATAAGCGTGCCAGGTGAAAAAACCCTCCCCGTGGTCCTGGAGGGGGAGCGGTTCGAGACTCAATGGGGTAGGGTGGCCGCGTAATCGGATGACGAGAGAAGTCCGGTGGGTTTCGGTTGGTCTGGTTTCAGGCGGAAGAGCCAGCCCTGTCCGTAGGGTTCGCGGTTCACGAGGCCGGGATCGGAGGAGAGGGCCGAGTTGGCTTCGGTGACCTCTCCACTGACCGGGGAATAAATATCCGAGGCGGCCTTGACGCTTTCCACGGTGGCGATGACCTCGCCGGCCGCGACTTTACGACCCGGCTTGGGGAGTTCGACATAAACCACATCACTCAGCTCCGACTGAGCGTGGTCTGTGATTCCGACCGTAGCGGAATCCTTATCCTGACGAAGCCATTCGTGGCTTTTGGCATAGAGAAGATCGCTGGGGGTGTTCATTTTTTGGGGAGGAATCTACGAGGGGAAATTTTGACGGGGACCCGGCGCCCTCGCACTTCAAATTCCAAATCTTGTCCACAAGCTGGGGCGGGAGTTGTGATCAACGCCAAGGCAATCCCATGGCCCAGGGTGGGCGAGGGCACGCCGCTGGTGATGACACCGACCCTTCGATCTCCCTGAAAGACGGGGTAGTCATGCCGAGGCGGGGGTTGGCCCGGTTGTCCTTTCAAACCCACACAGGTGCGGCCCGTGCCGTCTTTCCTCTGCTGTTCCAGTACTGATCTTCCAGGGAAGGGGCGTGGCCGTTTAAGATCCGCAAAAAAGCCCAGACCAGCTTCGATGGGAGTAATGTCTGGGGAGAGATCCTGGCCGTTGAGGGGAAATCCAGCCTCCAAGCGAAGGCTGTCCCTTGATCCAAGTCCGCAAGGGAGGAGCCCGCTGGGTTTTCCTGTATCCATGATGGCATTCCAGATTACGGAGCCGGCGGGAAGATCGGTGAAGATTTCGAATCCGTCTTCGCCGGTAT
>Ga0214917_10002862_pt1 | contig 20596 bp, 14 predicted proteins | sample LL_1208_BB_MetaG_FD_177983 | JGI IMG/M metagenome (GOLD analysis project Ga0214917, IMG submission 177983) | Freshwater microbial communities from Lake Lanier, Atlanta, Georgia, United States - LL_1208_BB | ecosystem: Environmental > Aquatic > Freshwater > Lake | place: USA: Georgia | collected...
GATTTCAGTTCCCCGCCGGCACCTGGACCGACGGCCGAGTGGGAACTCAATGGTGGCGTGCAGTCGCTGGCCAACGGATCCCTCTTGATCCCAGCCGTCAAAAATACGGCGACCTCGACATGGTTCGGGCGTCCCGTCTCGACCGACGGCTTCTCGGCGAGTTTCACGTACGAGGCGATCAAGGACCCGAGCATGGACTACGCCGACGGCCTCGCCTTCGTCCTCCAGCGGAGCGACGCCGGCTATACGGCGATCGGCCGGCCGGGTGGCGACCTCGGATACCTGGGGATGCCGGGGCCGAAGGTCGGTTTCCTGATCGACATTCTCCATGCCCCCGGCGTTCGGTTCGATGACGGGTCTGAAGCGGGTAGCTTCGAATCGGTGCCCTGGCTCACGGGCGGCCCCGTGGACGTGGCCTTGGTCTACGATGCCGAGGCGAGGACGTTCACCGCGCGGCTGTCGCGCGCCGGCCACGACCCGTTCGTCAAAACCTGGGGCGGGATCGATCTGCAGCAGATCCTCGGCCCGCAGGCGATCATGGGATTCACCTCGGGCACGGGTGATGCCGCCGCCACGCAGATCGTGCGAAACTTCACGTTCTACGACGAGGGTGGGATCGCGTCGTTCAAGCCCGTGACCGGCACCTCGCCCACCGTCCGGCTCTGGTCGACGCACGGCGACATCGGCGCCCTCGGCGACGACATTCGGATCGTCGGCCGGCTCGAGGCCGAGGCCCCCGAGGGCTCGATCTACACCGATCCGCCCCCTCCGCCCGGTGTCAGGCTGGCGACCGTCGGCGGGCTGCGGCCGAACGGCACCCCGGTCACCAACCACCCCGGGATCCACGTCGTCGCCGCGACCCCGAGCCACGCGGTTTGGTACTCGATCGACCGCGGCCGAACCTGGCGGTCGCGGTTTCGCCCGGTCGAGGGGCTCAACGACGTGCTGGTGATGCAGATCGACGGCGCGGGGCGTCGGTCCGATCCGCGCCAGATCCGGTTCGTCCTCGACCGCCGGCCTCCGGCCGCGGTGGGGGCCGCGGTGCAGGGACTCGTGGGCAATATGACCCGCACGGGCCAACTGAGGCTCACCGGCTCCGAGAGGGGCGCGTCGGTCCAATACTCCGTGAACGGCAGTGCCTGGTCGTCCACGTATGCGCCGGTCGAGGGTCGGAACGTCGTCCGCATCCGGCAGGTTGACCTCGCGGGGAACATCTCGATTCCGACGGTCGTACGGTTCGTCCTCAAGACACGCGTGGCACCGCTGACCGTCTCCCTCCAGCACCCCGAGCCCGACCGGACGGACGCCGTGACCAGGGACGGCAGGCTCGTCATCCGCGGACGCGAACCCGGGGCCAGGATCCACTATTCGACCGACGGCGGCCGATCGTGGCGGCTGTCGTTCAATCCGGTCCCCGGAGTGAATCGGCTCGTCGTGCGCCAGGTCGACCGGGTGGGCAATCGGTCGGAGACCACGTCACTCGACTTCACGTTCGAGCTGCCGACGCGCCGTGCCGGCTGGTGGCGGCGCACCCAAGCGTGAAGGGGAAGACCCGCCGCCCCGCAGCGATTCGCTCTGCTTCCATCGCCACCCACGAACACGCTGAAATCGCGTGCCTGGCCCGCCCTTTTCTTGCCTTCGGTTTTCACGGTGGTACCTTCGATCAGATCGGAGGGCCGGATCCTCTGACCGATGGTTTCCGGAAGTGGACCGCTCGCCAGGGTGATCACCCATGCCACGTCGTCGTCCGTTGGCTTCACCACGTCCCGTCCGCCAACGCCGCCATGCTCGTGGCCGACGCGGCGGGGGCGGCACCGTCGCCGGCGTGGAGTCGCTCGAGCCCCGCCGCCCGATGGCCGCAGACACCGCGATGACGCCATCCGAGCCGACCACGGACGCCTGGCCAGCGGTGGTCGCGCACCTCAGCGTGCTGCCGGCGTTCGCCGCCCCGACCGACCTCAAGATCGGCTGGTCCCCCGACGTTTCGAAGTCGGACTCCCTCTCCTTCCGGTTTGGTGACTCGATCCAGGCGGGCGACACGTGGAACCTGCTCGAGAACGGCGTGCCGATTGCGGTGAACACCCGCTACTACAGGGGACTGGCGACCGACACCTGGGAGACGACGATCGCGGCGATCCCCTTCGACGGCGCGGCCCCCGTGCTGGAGGGCGTCGATCCGGCCACACAGCAACCGACCTACCGCGCGCGAAACTCGTGGGAACTGGCGGCCAATCCGGTGATCCTGCCGGCAGCCTACGGGCTCCGCGGCCTGACCGCGGGCAATCGGTACGAGGTCCGCGTCAATCGGGCCGGCGCGGAGGCGACGAGCGCGGCCGTGTACGGCCGGTTCAGTGGCGCGACCGCCGACGGCGTGAACGAAACGCAGGCCGGCACGGTCAGCCTGCTCGACCTCGACTACGGAGCGGCTCCGCCACCGGGCGTCGCCGTGAGCCAGGGCACCGTGGGCGAGCAGGTCGCCGCGCTCGTGCTCGACGCCGGCAGCAAGGTGACGCTCCGGATCGGCGAACTCGGCGTTCGCCGCAGTTACACGCCCGCGCTCGACCTCCAAACGGCCGCGCTGTCGGTAACGCCGAATCGCCCGAACGTGGTAGCCGCGGCGGTGGCCCGGGTGGGCGGCGGCGACGAGTGGACGCTCACGATCGACACGGCCCCGTTGGCCGGCCGGGCAGGGATGGTATCGCTGCGGATCGAGAACACCGCGCCGGGCGGGAACACCGTGGCACCCCGCTACCTCGGCATCGTCGTCAGGGATGGCGCGGGGAACGTGCCGGCGCGGCCGGACTGGCTCGCCATCGGCGCTGTGAACACCAACGACACCGACGCCCAGACCTTCTTCCGCGGCACTTCGGCCACGGATCCGACCGGATTCAAGGCCTTCGACTCGCAGTACATCTACCTCAACGACGGTCCTCTGAAGCGGCCGATTGAGCCGGTCACCCCGACCTCCGAGCTCGTGGACAACCCCAGCGCGTGGCGGACGAGCAGCGGCGCGATCGATGGCAAGAAGCTGATCCAGTCGCTTCGCGAAAGCGCGAAGTTCGGCGCGATCCCGCAGATCGTCTACTACAACATCATGGCGCCGAACGAGAGCCAGGCGATCGCGTTGGCGAACCTGCAAAACCGCCCCTTCATGGTGGAATACTTCAAGGATCTCAAGTTCACGCTGGACACCATCCGAGCGTTCGCAGCGGGCACCACGGTGTCTCTCATCCTGGAGCCTGACCTCCTGGCCTACATGATGCAGTCGGCCTTCGACACGGCCAGCAGGACCTACCGCGATCCCTCGACGATCGTCGCGATGACCGACGCCGCCTACGAGGCCGGTCTGTTGCCTGATCCGGGCGCGGGCAATCGGCTGCCCAACACGCTGCCCGGCTTCGTGGAAGCGATCAACCGCGGCGTGCGCAACCTCTCCGTGCAGACGATTGATGGCGAGACGCAGGCCGTCAACCTCCAATATGGCTGGAAGTTCAACCTCTGGGCATACGCGCTGCCCGCCGGTGGAAGCGTGGCGAAGATCACCGACGTGCTCGGCTGGGAGGCGGGCCGTGGTGTGGTGCGGCAGGCGGCGGAAGCGACGGTCGATTGGTACACAAAGGCAGGTATCCTCACCGGCGATGCCGGCCGGAAGATGGACTTCGTCGCGCTCGACAAGTACGGCACCGACGGCGGGGCCGAGGGCCCCCAGTATCCACAGAACGGTCGCGGCTACCTCGATCCGCCCGCGGCGACCTACCTTTGGAATGCCGACCACTGGAACAACTACCTGTTGTTCGCCAAGACGCTCCACGAATCACTGGACGGCCTGCCGGTTCGGCTCTGGCAACTGCCGGTGGGGCACGTCAACGGTTCCCAACAGCTGGTGGGCGGGCGGGCCGTGCCGGACCTCGCGAACCAGCACCGACAATGGGAGGATTCCGCGACCAGCTTCTTCTTCGGCGACGAGTTCAGCGGGCTGTCGAACGGGCGGAGTGACGCCCGGGCCTACTTCCTGCAGAATCAGGCCAACGATCCGCTCGTGAAGCAGGATCCCGACGGAACGATCTGCTGGGGCAGCCACCTGGCCGCGGCCCGGGATGCGGGAATCGAGTCGATCATGTTTGGTCCGGGGCTGGCGAACAGCACGCAGGGGGGTGGATACAAGGGCCCCCCGCTCGACGGATACTTCTGGGCCACCAAGGCCCAGGCCTATTTCAAAAACCCGCTTCCCCTCCGGGAATCGATCGCCTTTCCCGACATGGCGGGCCTGCTCACCGCAGCCGCCTCCTCCACGACTCGCGTCGCCAACGGCAGCGTTCCCTCGGCCGTGGTGACCGTCCAGCGGACCGGCAACCTCAATCGGTCGCTCAGCCTCCCGATCAAGGTGGTGGGTGGCACGGCCGACGCCGGAAGCGACTATCGCAAGATTCTGCTGGAGAAGATGCGTGTCAGGTTCGCGCCCGGTCAGTCGGCGGCGCTCCTCGTGGTGCCCACGCTTCCGACGCGAAAAGCCCAACCGCAGGAGACGCTCACGCTCCGGATCGGCAATCCGCGTCCCGTCCCGTCGCGCCCCGCGAACGCGGCCCGCGTCAGCGCGGCGACGGCACCGGTGGTCACGACCGTCCGCACGACCATCGTTCTCGGAGCGACGACCGCGAGACCCACGAGCGTCTCGGCCGCGGCCGTCGCCCGACTGTCGAACCAGATGCGGGCGGTCGAGACCTTCTCCAACCCCGACAACCCCGGCCAGATCACGGCCCAACTCCGGGCAGGCAACTACCCCGACCCGAACGCCGCGAACCAGATCGGCGAGATCTCCGGAACGAACGGGCTCGCCGCCTACCCGCTCGACCTCCGCAACACGCCGGGCGCCTTCCAGGTAGACCTCGCGAACATCGGGGCGACGGATCCGAACAACCCGTGGCTCGAGAACTTCGGCGAATGGAAGGGCGCCGCCGGCCAGCCGAAAGGGTCCACACCCTTCGACACCCAGATCGCGTTCAGCAAGTCCGTGCTCCTCGAGTTCTTCGGGATCGAGGTCGATGCCAGTGGCCTGATCACGCGGATCCCGGCCGCGGCGGCCGCCGTTTTTCTGCACAACGACGCCGTGGCTTCCGCAGATGCCACGGCGTGGGATCCCGCGGCCAATCCGCTCGTCGGCCACCACATCGATGCCTTCCAGACCGAGCAACTCTCGCTGTATCTCGCCGGCAGGTCGCCCCTGGACGGCTCCACCGGCGTCACCGATCCGCGGACGGCACCGCAGCCCGTGCTCGACATGGCCGACAGGATCCAGCGTCAGGCCTCCAAGAGCTTCATGTACGGCATGTACCAAAAGTTCCAGAACCACGCCGCCTACAACACGCTCTTCGACGAGGTGGAGAAGTTGTTCGGCGCCACGCTCAAAATCACCGCCTCGACGTCCGCCTTTGGCGTGACGAGGGGGCAGACTTTTTGGTGCCGCATGAACGGCTCCTTCGTCGTCGCGGGCACCTACGTGAGCGGCGAGGGCTCGATGTTCAACCTGCTCACCGCCTTCGTGCAGGCCGCGAAAAACGGGAGCGGCACCTGGGTGATCGACCCGCACGACCCTGGCAAGAACATCACGTTCACCCGCACCACGGCGGCGGGCACACCGGCTCGGGACATGGTCTTCGAGGTGAATCGGACGCCGCTCAACTTCAATGAGCAGTTTCCGTCGATCTTTCACTACGGTGCCGTCGTCTCGCCCCTCGACGAGGGCATCGACTGGAACGACAAGGCCGCGTGGGGCGTGAATGACCGCAGCACAGCCGCAGGCCTGGGGTATGCCCGGCTGCCTGCCGCCCAACAGGTCACGGGCACGACGGTCGTCACGCAGCCCGGCCGTTATGTGTATTCGGGCCTGGCCGCCGGTGAGACGCTGACGCTCTCCGGACCGGGGCCGTTCTTCATCGTGGGCGCACCGGCGGTCGGCGGCCCCGTGATCACCACCGCCGGGTACGGGCTCGCCCAGAACAGCAACCAGGCTGTTGCCGGCGGGCAGCGGATCGGCATCTCCGCATTCGGCATGACGACTCCCCAGGAAGTGTTCGACGCGTCGTTCTACGGCTGGTATGCCGGAGGCGTCCTGCGACTGGCCAGGGTGAACGACCCCACGGTACCGGCGGGCACTCCCCTGTTCCTCTATTTCGTGCCTGCCGCGGGCGGCGACCCTGCGGCCGTGCTGGCCAACCAGGGGGCGTTCTACGACTCCGGTTCGCCATACTTCCGCTCCGCCCGTCTGAACGTGGAGAATGTCGATGTGTTGGGGCGTGCGGCGTCGGCAGGCGAGTGGGCTGCCCACTTCCTTCGGACGCCGCCGGTGGCCGGCACGGGTGTCATCGACGCCAGCCAAGCGACGGGAAGCGTGTTCATCGTGACCGACGACACGGTGGCGACGGTCAAGCTCGGCCGCGGGCGTACGGTGGTCACGAGGCTCGACGGCAGCGCGACCGCCACCACCTTCGTGCTCAACGCCCAACCGCTGGTGGGCGGCGGGGCTCGGCCGGTGCTGAACGTGCGGGCAGGCGACACGATCGACGCCACGCGGGTTTCGGGCCGGCCGCGGTGGACGATCGACAATCGTGACCAGGCGACGTTCGACAACGCGGCCGCAGCTGGCAACCCTTCGAACCGGTACAGCGCCTGGAGCCGTTACTTCGCGAACCAAGGGTCGGCCATACCGACGGCAGAGTTCGCCGTGCTGCTCGGATCGGACACGGAACTCACGGACCCCGCGGGGCTCGTCCGCGGCGCGTTGCAGCCGTGACGCGGGCCGCCACGGCATCGCTCACGGGCCTCCCATGTCGCCACGCGGCAGGCGCCACTGGTTGTGCGCCTCCATGATCCCCGAGCCCGCACGCCCCATGGCGTCCAGCGTCGGCTCAGGCGGCCGCGCGACGGGGCGGGGCCAGCTCGAACAGCGAGAAGAGTTCCTCGGCCGTGAGGCCCGCCGAAGTCGGGCCGTCGGCCTGGGCCAGGATCGTCTCGGAGAGGGCCCGCTTGCGGCGGAGCACCTCGTCGATCCGCTCCTCGATCGTGCTCGCTGAGAGGAAGCGGGTCACGGTCACGGCGCCGGCGGCGCCGATCCGATGGGCCCGGTTGATCGCCTGATCCTCCACGGCCGGGTTCCACCAGCGGTCGAAGAGGAACACGTATTGGGAGAACTGCAGGTTGAGCCCCACCGCGCCGGCGCCGTAGGAGAGCAGGAGCACGGAATGGTCGCGGCCCTCCTTGAACCGCCGGATCGCCTCGTCGCGGGCGACGGTCGACATCCCGCCGTGGTATTCGAGCGCGCCGAAGGGGGCGAGCTTGTCCCGCAGCCGGCCGAGCGTCTCGGTCCACTGGCTGAACACGAGCGCCTTGCGACCGCTGGCCTGCACCTCCTCGAGCTCGGCCTCGAGTCGCTCGAGCTTCGCGCTCTCGCCGGTGGCGGTGTCGAAGTTGCAGATCTGCTTGAGCCGGAGCACCAGTTCGAAGACGTGCTGGATCGTGGCCTCCCGGCCCATGCCGGCCAGCCGGAGCACGCCTTCCTCCTCGGCCCGCCGGTAGGTCTCCCGCTGCTCGGCCCCGAGTTCGATCCGGGCGTCACGGTCGAGCCGGGGCGGCATCTCGGTGAGCACCTTGTCCTTCGTGCGGCGGAGGATGTGGTCGGTGACGGCCCCGGCCATCGCCTTGGGGGTCATCCGCTCGTTGATCTGGCCGGCATCGACGAACTCGAAGATCCCCACCAGATCGTCGGCCGAGTTCTCCACCGGCGTGCCGGTGAGGGCCCAGCTGCGGCGGCGATCGAGGCTCACGATCGCGCTGTTGGTCTGGCTCGACTTGTTCTTGATCCGTTGGGCCTCGTCGAGCACGACGAGGTCGAACTCCAGGCCGAGTTCGGCCACGAGGTCGCGGTCGCGGACGAGCACCTCGTAGTTGGCGAGCTTGACGGGCACGTCGGGGAGCGACCACTGCCACCGCCGCCGGGCCGGATCGCCGTCGATCACGGCCACGACGAGTTCGGGCGCCCAGTCGGCGAGTTCCCGCGCCCAGTTGCTCACGAGCCCCTTGGGGCAGACCACGAGCACCCGCCGGGCCTCCCCGCTGCGGACCAAGAGGCGGATCGAGGAAATCGCCTGCATCGACTTGCCGAGCCCCATCTCGTCGGCGAGCACGGCCGAGTGCCGCGGCAGGAGGAAGGCCATGCCCTCGAACTGGAACGGAAACGGCTGCCGCGGAAAGGCGAGCTTCCCGCCGCGGAGCATCGTCTCGAGGTCAGGCTGCAAGAGATAGAAGAAACGCTCCGAGAGCTTGACGACGTCTTTCGGGGGCGCGACGCGGGCCCGACGAGCCGCGGTCCGACCCACCTCGACACCGGGCTGCGCGACCGCCTCCCGGCCGCGTATCGGCGTCGCGGCCGGCGCCGGCACGGACACGGGCCGGGCGAAGAAGTGGCTCTGCACCCTCGGCCGCGGTGGCAGGGGGGCGACCGACATCACCGCCGGAGGCGGCATCGCGACCGGCAGCCGGAGCGCCGGCGGGGCGGGGAGCGTGAGATCGCAGCCACCCGCGACGACGATCCGGGGCAGCGCGAAGTCATCCCCGCCAAACGAACGCACGGGCGGCGGGGTGCGCGCGTCACCGAGCTGGTCGATCCCCGCCATGGCGCTCCTCGGATCCGCCGGAATCAGTGCCGGGCCGCCTCGTCGAGGGCCGCGCGAATCCGTTCGAACGGCTCGCAGAGATCGACGGCGGCGGCGAGTGACACGAGTTGGGCCGCGATCTGATCCGCCCGGGCTGCGTCGTCGGCATGCGGGCTCACGACCGATTCACCCACGACGAAGCCGGTGGCGACCTCGGCCGGCGCCGCCCGCCGCACGAGCGCCACGGGCAGCTTCGTGTGGGGCCTGACGTGGAGCATGGCGTCGTTGTCGGTGAGCACGACCGCCGGAGTGGCCTTGCCCTCGGCCAGCAGGGCGCCTCCCACCTGGCGGCCGTGCAACTGGCCCGGGAGGGTCGGACCGTAGAGGATCTGCTGGGCTCGCGACACCTTGACCGGGGCCGTGCAGTGAAACTCGAGCGGCCGGCCCAGCGAGTCGACCACGAGGTAGCCGCCGAACAGGCCATGCACGGGCGAATCAAGCGTGGTCAGAAACCCGAACGCCGGACCGTCGCCTCCTGCCTCCGCCTGCTGCGCGTCCATGCGACTCCCCGCCAATCAGGCCTGCCGCGTCCCTGCGGCCTGCCTCGCCCCTGTGCATCGGGAGCCCGTGGCGGATTCCTTGAGTCTGGGGCGGTCGCAGCGGCGAGTTGCGCGATTGCAGCGGTCGCACGGCCCCGAACGTGGAAAATCCCCGGCCCGCGACCTACCATGGGGAAGTGCTCCGGTGGCATTCCGGCAGTCCTCCCTCCGGCGAACGAAGTCATGCACCACGGTTCTCCGTTCTTCACGCAGGTGGACATCTCCTCCAGCATGCCCGCCGCGGGCCGTCCGACCCAGACCGGGGATCTCGCCGAAACGAACGGTCTCCTGCGGGAACTGGTGGACAACGCCCGCAAGTCGAACGAGCTGCTGCTGGAGATTCTCGGCCAGGTCTCGCTTCAGCACCGGCAGCGCACCGCGGAACTCAAGGCCTGGAAGGAGGCCAACCCGCAACTCGCCAAGTCGTGTCGGCAGGCCGCCGAGTCGCTGGTTCGCGTCCACACCGAGTTTCTCTCGAGCGTCGCCCAGGAGGCGGCCGACAATGCCGAGGATTTCTCCGACAGCGAATATGCGTTGGGTGAGTTCATCGACCGCTATGGTCCCCGGCTCGCCCACTTCAACGGCGTGCTGCAGCTGTTCGCCCAGTTGGGCGCCCCCTTGCCCGAGCCGCCCGGCCAGTCGTCCGAAGGCTGACCACCCCCCGCTCCATCCTCTTCGGGAGTTCCGATGTCCGTCACCGCCGCCGACAAGCCCCCGGTCTTCCAGGTCGCCACGCCGGAGCAGGTCGCCGCGGCCCGCGCCGTCCTCGACGCCCACACCGTCGCGATCATGGCGTGGCACTTCCACGAGTCGACCGGCTGCCCGTTCTGGCTCGAGTATGCGAAGTCGCTTTCCTTCGACCCGCTCACCGAGGTGAAGTGCTACGAGGATCTGAAGAAGTTTCCGCCTTTCGAGGACGAGTGGCTGCGGGGCGGGCCCGTGCGCCGCTGGGTTCCGAAGGGCTTGGCCGACCAACCGATGTACGTCTTCGAGACGGGCGGCACGACCGGCGTGCCGAAGTCGCGGGTCAACTCCCGTGACTTCCGCACCGACTACGAGATGTTCAGCGACACGCTTCCCGAGGAGTTCTTTCCCCAGGGGGCCAACTGGCTGATGCTCGGGCCCTCGGGTCCGCGGCGGCTGCGGCTCTCGATCGAGCACCTCGCGCAGTACCGCGGCGGGATCTGCTTCTGCGTCGATCTCGACCCCCGCTGGGTGATCAAGCTCATCCAAAAGGGCTGGATGGAGCACCTCGAGGCCTACAAGCAGCACTGCATCGACCAGGCGATCACGATCCTCGAGGCCGGCCACGACGTCCGCTGCATGTTCACGACGCCCAAACTGCTCGAGGCCCTGGCCCTGGCCCTGGAAAAACGCGGCACCACGCTCCGCAAGGCGGGCATCACCGGGATCTTCTCGGGCGGCACCGAGTTCACGCCCCAGTGGACACGGTTCGCGGTCGAGGAACTGCTCGACGGCGCCTACATGACGCCCACCTACGGCAACACGCTGATGGGCCTGGCGGCCTCGCGGCCGGTGGTGCCGGCCGACGGCTACACGATCGCCTACTATGCCCCGCAGCCCCGGGCCGTGATCGAGGTCGTGGATTTCGACGACCGTGACGCCGTGGTGCCTTACGGCGCGACGGGCCGCGTCCGGCTCACCACGCTCACCAAGGAAACCTTCATTCCCGGCTTCCTCGAGCGGGACGAGGGGGAACGCGAGTTGCCCTACGCGAAGTATCCCTGGGACGGGATCAGCGGCGTCCGTCCGTTCCGGGAACTGGCCGCCACCACCACGGTCGGAGTCTATTGATGCATCTGCCAGCCTGGCGTTTCGGCAAGCCTTACGAGTCTCTCGAGCGCGACACGCTCGTCCATTTCCTCACCGGCGAACCCGTCGCCGAGGTCAGCCAGGTCGGAGGCGCGATCGTGGGCCGCGACCTGCCGAAGGCGGCGCAGGCCCGCGCGGCCCTGATGGCGCTCGACCCCGAGGACGTCGTGGAGCGGCTCCAGACCGCGGGCAACCTCTATGCCAACGGCACCGTGACCGTCGGCGGCGAACCGCAGTCGCCCGAGCGGTTCGTGAAGTGCCAATCGGCCACCACGGGCCTGCCCGAGAGCCTCTGCCGGGCCAACATGCAGAAGAACATGTTCGTGCTCTCGAACATGGACCGGATCCTCGACGCCCTCTCCCGCGGCCTTGATCCCGCGATCCTCTGGACGGGCCACGGCGTCGAGCACCGGGGCGTCACGGTCAGCTACCAGGCACAGTCGCCCGTGCTCGGGCTCGTGCTCCCCTCCAACTCCCCCGGCGTGCACACGCTCTGGCTGCCGGTCGTGGCGCTCGGCATCGGCCTGGTGATGAAGCCCGGCAGCCAGGAGCCGTGGACTCCCTACCGGATGGCGGCCGCGATGGTCGAGGCGGGCATTCCGGCCGAGGCGATCAGCCTCTATCCGGGAACGACCGACGTCGGCGGGGCCGTGCTCGCCGGCTGCGGCCGGAGCATGATCTTCGGCTCCGCCAAGACGGTGGAGCAGTATCGCGGCAACCCGCGGGTGCAGGTGCACGGGCCGGGCTTCTCGAAACTGATCCTCGGCGACGACTGCGTCGACGACTGGGAGCGGCATCTCGACGTGATGGCGGAGAGCGTGGCGATCAACAGCGGCCGCGGCTGCATCAACGCCTCGGCGATCTACGCCAGCCGACACACCCAGGCGATCGCCGAGGCGCTCGCGGCCCGGCTCGGCCCGATCGAGGTCAAGCCGCCCGACGATCCCGAGGCCAAACTCGCCGCGTTCACGATCCCCGGAGCCGCCAAGGCGATCTGGGGGCAGATCGAGGGGCTGCTGAAGGCGGCCGGCGTGACCCACGCGACCGCGGCCTACGGCGACCGGTTCGTGGAGGGCGAGCGGTGCGGCTGGCTGCGGCCCGTCGTGGCCCATGCCACGAGCCCGGAACCGGAGATCGCGCGGGCGGAATACATGTTCCCGTTCGTCACGGTGGTCGAGTGCCCACAGGAGCGAGTGCTGGACGCGATCGGCCCCACGCTCGTGGGCACGGTGATCACCGACGACGAGGTGTTCCAGCGACGGCTGATCGACTGCACCCACATCGATCGGCTCAACCTCGGGCCGATCCCCACGACGAAGCTCGACTGGCTCCAGCCCCACGAGGGCAACATCATCGACTTCCTCTACCGGTCGCGGGCGCTGCAGGTGGCGGCGCCGGTCGCCGCCACGGCGTGAGCGGCGCCGTGGGAGCCTCGTTCGACTTCCGCCCCGGCCCGCGGCTCGTCGTGGGGCCGGGCACGCTCGCGCGGCTCGGCGAACTGGCCCGGGAACTGGGGGCCGGCCGGGCTCTCGTCACGAGCGACCCGGGCATCGTGGCGGCGGGCCACGCGGCGGCCGGCGTGGCGGCGCTCGAAGCGGCCGGCCTCGCGACCGTCGTGTTCTCCGAGTTCGGCGAAAACCCATCCACCTGCGAGGTCGAGGCGGGCACGGCCCTGGCCCGCGAGTTCCGGCCCGACCTGCTCGTGGGCCTGGGCGGTGGCAGTTCGATGGACTGCGCGAAGGGCATCAACTTCCTCGTCTCCCGCGGCGGACGGATGGAGGACTACAAGGGCCGCGGCCGCGGTGGGCCGCCGCTGCTGGCCTCGATCGCCGTGCCCACCACGGCCGGCACCGGCAGCGAGACGCAGTCGTTCGCGCTGATCACCGACGCGACGACGGGCATGAAGATGGCCTGCGGCGACCCGGCCGCCGCGTTTCGCGTGGCGATCCTGGACGTGAACCTCACGCTCACCCAGCCGCCACGGGTGGCTGCCATGACCGGCATCGATGCCGTGGCCCATGCCGTCGAAAGCTTCGTGAGCACCGCGGCCACGCCCGCCTCGCGGATGCTCGCGCGGGAAGCGTGGCGGCTCCTGGCGGACAACCTGCCGCGGGTGCTCGCGGGCTCCGGCGGCGCCCCGGCGAGGGAGCCCGGGCAACTCGAGGCTCGTGCGGCCGTCCAACTCGGGGCCGCCTGGGCGGGCCTGGCGATCGAGAACTCGATGCTCGGCGCCGCCCACGCGCTGGCCAATCCGCTCACCGCCGCCCACGGAACCGTCCACGGCCAGGCCGTCGGGCTCGCGCTGCCGCACGTGGTGCGGTTCAATGCGCCGGCCGCCGAGCAGGCCTACGGCGAGTTGCTGCGAGCCGCCGGCATGCCGGCCCCCGCAGGCGAGGCTGCCGCCACGCTGGCCCATTGGCTCGAGGATCTCCTGACTGCGGCCGGGCTCGGACGCTCGCTGGGCGCGATCGGCGTCACGGCGCCCGACATCCCCTCGCTCGCCGCCGCCGCCGCGACGCAGTGGACGGGCGGGTTCAACCCGCGGCCGGTCACGGCGGCCGACCTGGCCGCGGTCTACGAGGCGGCCCGATGACCGGCATCCGGCTCGCGACCTTTGCCCTCGCGCCGTTGGCCCTGCTGCCTGGGCTCGCCGCGCGCGCGGCCGATCCCGCCCTCGCCGTCGCTCCGATCCCGCCCGGTGATCCCGACACCGCGGCCGCCGATGCCTGGCCGATGGCCCGCGGGTCGCTCGCGGGCACGGGCCGCTCCGCCGCGCTCCTCAGGCTCCCGCTCACCGAAGCGTGGCGACGCGACTTCGACAAGACGGCCTTCGCGGCCGGGCCGGTGATCGCCGGCGGCGTGGTCTATGTGGGCGATCTCGATGGCGGTTTTCACGCGCTCGACCTGGCGACCGGCGCGGACCGTTGGACCCGTCGGATCGACGGTGCCGGCTTCACGTCGGCCGCGGCGGCCGCCCCCGACGCGGCCCTGCCGCTGGTGGTCGGCGACGACGTGGGCATGGTCCGGGGCCTCGACCGGGCGACCGGCGAGACGCGGTGGGAATACGCCACCGAGGGTGAAATCTCCGGGGGCCCGACGATCCTCGGCGCCGCCACCGCCCCGCGCGTGCTCGTCGGCTCGCAGGACGCCTCGCTTTCCTGCCTCGAGTTGGCCACGGGCAAGCTCCTCTGGAAACACGCGATCGCCGACCAGATTCGCTGCGCCCCGACGGTCGCCCGCACCCCCGCGGGCGACCGCGTGTTCCTGGCCGGCTGCGACGGCCGGCTGCACATCCTCGACACGGCCACGGGCGAGGAGGCCGCCGCCATCGAAATCGGCGGCCCGACCGGCACCACGCCCGCCGTCAGTGGCAACCTCGTGCTCTTCGGCACCGAGGGGGGCGCGTTCTTCGCGATCGACTTCCTCGAGCCCGCCGTGGCCTGGCGCAAGCAGCCGGCGGCCAACGCCCAGGCCTACCGGTCGAGCGCGGCGGTCGTGGGCGACCTGACGATCGTCGGCACCCGCGGGCGGGCCGTCGAGGCGTTCGCCTCCGCGGACGGCACCACCCGCTGGCGGCAGCCGCGGCGGGGAGCGGTCGATGCCTCGCCCGCGGTCGTGACCGCGGCGGGCGGTGAGGCCGACCCGGCCGCACCGCCCCGGCCGGTGGTGATCGTGGCCGACGCCAAGGGGACGGTCGCCGCCCTCGAGGCGGCCACGGGGAAGCCGGCCTGGGAGTTCGATGCGGGCGGCGGCTTCGGGGCCGGGGCGGCCGTGGCGGCGGGCCGCGTGGTGATCGCCTCCGATGACGGCACCGTCTGGTGCTTCCGGTCGGCCGACTGACGGGCGGCGGCGGGAGCCGCTTCCCCACGGCCCGAAATCCCCCAACCCGGAGGGTCTGCCCGCGTCCCGCCAACTGTCGGGATCCATTTCCCCTTGATTCCAGGGGGATTTCCTGCCGATTTTCGCTACGCGAACCATTTTTCCCCGAGCCCCGTAGGATTCGCTGCGACTTGAGCGGCGGCCGACATCCGTGGGGGCTGCCAAGGGCGGAAGGAGTGGACATCATGGCACGTAAAGATGCACTGGCGAACATGCGGGCGATCCTCGTCAAGCGGCGCGACGCGCTGCGCAGCGCGTTGGCCGGCGATCTGACGCAACTCCGCGATCTGCACGACCAATCGCCCGGCGACGTGATCGATGCGGCCTACGACACGGCCCAGGACGAGGTCAACTCGCAACTGGCCGAGGTCGAGAGCCGTGAACTCGCGTCGATCGAGAACGCGCTCGAGCGGATGAAGGAAGGCACGTACGGCCAGTGCGAGGTCTGCAGCGGCAAGATTCCCATGGCCCGGCTCGACGCGCTGCCCTACGCCACGATGTGCATCGGCTGCCAGCGGGATCTCGAGCGGTCGGGCGAATCCCGCAGCCGGCGGACCGAGGAACCCATCGGCGGCGAAGTGGAACTCTGACCGATCTCCCGGGTATGATCCGGAGATTCGTGTTCGTTCCGGCCGTGGGTTGCGTATGCCGCCGTCTGCCTCTTGCCGCGGAGTCCGGGCCGCCCTCGCCCTGCTCGTCGCCTGCTCGGCCGTCGGCCAGGCCGACGACCCGGCCCGGCGGCTGACGCCCGTCGAATCCGCCCGCCGCGGCGAGGAGCGAGTCGACCCGATGCGACCGGTGCGGCTCTCGGCGGAGGAGCGGGCCCGACTCTACGACCAGGCCGCCCGCGACGCCGAACCGCTCGAGCGGCAGGCGATGCAGTTGCGGCGGCTGGCGAGCCTGCTCAAGCCCACGGTCGTCCACATCGACGCGACCAAGCGGCTGCCCCGGCCGCGGGGCGGGCGCGTGACGGAGGACGAGGCGGGCAGCGGCGTGATCATCGAGGTGGCCGGCCGCACGGTCGTGATCACCAACCGGCATGTGGTCAACGGCGCCGACCTCGAAGCCGTCGCCGTCCGGCTCGACGACGGCCGGGAGCTCGTGCCGCGGCGGTCGTGGTCGGATGCCGGTACCGACATCGCCGTCCTCGAACTCGAGGGAGACGACCTGCCGGCCGCCCGCGTCGCCGACGACGACACGCTCCAGATCGGCGACACGGTGCTGGCCATCGGCAGTCCGTTCGGTCTGGCCCATTCGGTGACGCTCGGGATCGTCTCGGCCAAGGGCCGCCGCGACCTCGAACTCGGCGAGGGGGCGGTGCGGTTCCAGGATTTCATCCAGACCGATGCCGCCATCAACCCCGGCAACAGCGGCGGACCGCTGGTGAACCTTCGCGGCGAGGTGGTCGGGCTCAACACGGCGATCGCCAGCAACTCCGGTGGCAGCGAGGGCATCGGCTTCGCGATCCCGATGCCGATGGTGATGTTCGTCGCCGAGCAGCTCGTGACCCACGGCACCGTCGCGCGGGCCTATCTCGGCATCGCCCTGGACCGCGAGTTCACTGCCGACGAAGCGGGGCGATTGGGGATGGTGCGGCCGGTCGGGGCCCGGGTCGAGGGCGTGACCGTCGGGGCGCCGGCCGCGACGGCGGGCATCCGGCCCGACGACGTGGTGCTCGAGTTCGACGGCCGACCGATCGAGGACGACGACCACCTGATGAGCGTGGTCGGGATGACCGCCGTGGACCGGACGGTGAAGGTCGCGATCTTCCGCGACCGGGAGCGGATCGAGCTCGAGATTCCGGTCGCCCGCCGGACCGACTTCGAGTGATGCGCTAGGTCGCCTCGCCCGCCGCGGCCAGGCCCCTGAGCACGCAGTCCTGCACGGCCGCCACGTCGCAGCTGATGAGCAGATCGGCGTTGGGCTGCGAGGGGCCGTGCGGCCGGCGGTCGACCACGAGCATGCCCGACGTGAGCTCACCGGCCGCCTCGACGTCCGCCGCCACCGACTCCCGCCCGAACAGCTCCGGGTTGGTGACGGCCACCAGCGCCGCCACGTCGTGAAGCCGGATGCCCTCGCTGCCGAGCAGCTGCCGCTGGGCCCGGAAGGCGTGGGCGAGCATCGGTCGCAGGATCTTGCCGGCCCGGGTGAACTCCCGCGGCAGGCGGTCGAGCAGGTCGAACTCGTAGATCACCTGGGCGGTCGTCTCGAGCGGCACGAGCGTCTTGGTGACGGGCTCGCGAACCACGTGCCGGGCGGCGGCCGGGTCGCAGTAGAAGTTGAAGTCGGCGGCGGCCGTCGCGTTGCCCGCGGCATGGACCGTGCCGCCGCAGGCGACCACGGCCCCGATCAACTCGGCGATGCCGGGATCCCGCTTGAGCACGCGGGAGAGATTCGTGAGCGGGCCGAGGGCGAGGATCGTGACCTCCCGTGGGTGCGCCTTGATCGTCTCCCAGATCACCTTCTCCGAGGGGTGGGCGCCGTGCAGCGACACGCGGGGAAGCTCGACGCCCCCCAGGCCGTCGGGCCCGTGGACGCTGGCCGGCCGCGGTGGCAGGAGCGGCTCCGCCGCGGCCGCGCCGAGCCGGGGGAGCCGCGGCGGGTCGAGGAACGAGACGATCGCCTGCGCGTTGGCCGTCGCCTGCTCGGCCGGCACGTTGCCCGCCACCGCCGTGACGGCCAGCACCTCGACGCGGGGATCGAAGAGCGCGATCGCCAGCGCGACGGCGTCGTCGATCCCGGGATCGCAGTCGATGATCAGCTTGCGGGGCACGACCGTGGACACGGAACCGACCTGCGGGCTCGGACGGGGAAGAAGGGCTCACGCCGGCCGGCAATCCTAGCCGACGGCGTGGCCGCCGTGCGGCAGACCTGCGGACGACAGGGCCCCGGGACTCCCGCCCGCCCTCGGATCCGCCGACCTGCCGGTAGAATCCGTCTCGCATCGCCCACACCCGGACACCTGTCCTCCATGCCCGTGGCTTTCGATCTCGACGCCGCGACGGCGGCCCTGCCGCGGGGCAAGCGGCTGAACGCGGACGAGGTGCGTGCGCTCACCGACGGCGTACTCGCGGGCACGATCGATCTCGACGCCTTCGGCCGCTGGCTCGTGGCGCTGGCCGACGCCGGCGAGACGGCGGCCGAGATCGCCGGCGTGGCCGCGGCGCTCCGGGCACGCATGCTGCCGCTGCCGGCCGGGCTGCCGACCGACGTGCTCGTGGCGGACACCTGCGGCACCGGCGGCGACGGCTCGGGCTCGTTCAACATCTCGACCGCGGCGGCGATCGTCGTGGCGGCGGCCGGGCAGCCCGTGGCGAAGCACGGCAACCGGGCCGTTTCCAGTCGGACCGGATCGGCCGACGTGCTGGCCGCGCTCGGCGTGAAGACCGACGCCCCGGTGGCCACGGTCGCCCGCTGCCTCGCCGAACTGAGCCTCTGCTTCTGCCTCGCGCCAGCCCACCATCCGGCCATGGCGAAGGTGGGGCCGCTGCGGAAATCCCTGGGCCGACCGACCGTGTTCAACCTCGTGGGCCCACTCTGCAACCCGGCCGGGGCGACCGTGCAGGTGATCGGCGTGGGCCGGCCGGCGGCGCGGGAGCCGATCGCCGAAGCCGCGCGCCGGCTGGGAGTCACGCGGGCGCTCGTCGTCTCGGGATTCCTCGCCGACCGCGCCGGCTCGGTCGCCCCGCAGCCGTTCGACGAGGTGAGCCTGTTCGGGCCGACCGAGGTGATCGACGTGTCGGCCGACCGCGTGGACCGCTACCGGTGGACCCCCGAGCACTTCGGCCTCGCGACGCTGCCACCCGAGCGGCTTGCCGAACTCGAGGTCGCCGGCCCCGAGGAGAGCGCCGCCGCGATCCGCGGGGTGCTGGCCGGCGAAGCCGGTCCGAGACGGAATGTCGTCGTGCTCAACGCCGCGGCCGTGCTGGTGGCGTCGGGTCGGGGCGATCCGGCGGCCGCCCGCAGGCTGGCCGAGCAGGCGATCGACTCGGGCCGGGCGGCGGACCTGCTCGCCCGCTGGGCCGGGCGTTCGCAGGCGGAGTGAGCCCCCGGCGGACTCGGCTCTTCCAGCCTCGAGCCGGCGGCGTCAGGCCAGCGGCACTTCCAGGCCGTCGTAGGCGAGCTCGACGCCGGGAGGCAGGGCGGCGGTCGTCGCCTCGTGGGGCAGCTCGTGCGAAAGGTGCGTGAGCAGGGTCCGCTTCGCGGCCGCGCGGGCCGCCACCTCGAGCGCCTCGCTCAGGGAAAAATGCGTCGGGTGCCGCGTGTGGCGGAGGCAGTCGAGCACGAGCACGTCGAGCCCTGCGAGGAGTGGCCAGGTGGCCTCGGGAATGCCGCTCGTGTCGGTGCAGTAGGCGATGTTTCCGAAGCGGAAGCCGAGCACCTCGAAGGGCCCGTGCCGGAGTCGCAGCGGCACGACGCGGGCCCCGAGGATCTCGAAGGGTGTCGTGCCGATCCGCTCGAAGGTGAGCTTGGGCACGCCGCCGCCGGCCGGCGGGGCCTCCGAGAAGGCGTAGTCGAAGGCCTTGCGGATCCGGATCTCGACGGACTCCTCGCAGAGCACCCGCATGGGCCGGCCGGAGTGGAAGCACAGCGGCCGGACGTCGTCGAGACCGTAGACGTGATCGACGTGGTCGTGGGTGTAGAGCACTGCGTCGACCCGGCCGATGCTCTCCCGCAGCAACTGCGACCGCAGGTCGGGCGTGGTATCGACGAGCAGGTGCCCTCCGGGCAGGCCCACGAGCACGCTCGTCCGCGTGCGGCGATCCCGCGGGCCTCCCCGTTGGCAGGTGTCGCAGCCGCAGCCCACCAGTGGCACGCCGACGCTCGTGCCCGTGCCGAGAAAGAGCAGTCGGCCGGTGAGGTCGCGGCCCTGATCCCAGGGCGGGCGGCCATCCCGGGCGGCTGGGTCGCTGACGATCGCGTCGGAACTCATCCCGGACAGTATCCGGGGAAACACGGCCCGGCACCAACCGGCGTCGCGGCGGCCGGATAGAATCGACGGCGGCGGCGGATGGAAGGCCGGTCGAGACGAGGTTCGGATGCAGCCGGAGACCACCGAACTGCTGTTCGTGTACGGCACGCTCCGGCCGTCCCTCGCGGCTGGGGGGCCCGCGCGGCTGGTGCACGGCCTCGATCTCGTGGGTCCGGCGACGGCGGCGGGCGTGCTCGTCGATCTCGGCGACTACCCCGGGGTGGTCGCGGGCGACGGGATCGTCCACGGCGACCTGCTGCGGATCACCGACCCAGCCCGGCTCGAGCCGCTCGACGCCTACGAGGAGTGCGGCGGGCCAGACCCGCTCTTCCGCCGCGAGCGGACGGTCGTCCGCCTGCCCGATGGCACGACGGTCGAGGCCTGGCTGTATCGCTACGCCCGGCCGCCGCGAGGGGTGGTGATCGCGGGCGGCGACTACGCCGCCCACATCGCCGGGCGTTGAGACCCGCTGGGCGCAGAAGTTCCCCCGGGCCGCTCGCCAGAGGTCCGGGCTGCCGCGTTTTTCGGCACGGATCGCACCGGATGCCACGTTCGCGGGCTTGTTTTCCCGGACGGCACCACGTCAACGACGGGCATTCGCCAAGTTCCCCCAGAGTCGCCATATTGGCACAGGATTTGCACGCATGTTTTTGGCCTGAAGCCAA
>Ga0214917_10002863_pt1 | contig 20596 bp, 19 predicted proteins | sample LL_1208_BB_MetaG_FD_177983 | JGI IMG/M metagenome (GOLD analysis project Ga0214917, IMG submission 177983) | Freshwater microbial communities from Lake Lanier, Atlanta, Georgia, United States - LL_1208_BB | ecosystem: Environmental > Aquatic > Freshwater > Lake | place: USA: Georgia | collected...
CTATAAAGAAGTGGAATTTGAAGTTCCAGTGGCCAGTGGTGAAATGGGTACTTTAGGAGATTGTTGGGATAGGCACATCATTCGAATGCGCGAAATGAAAGAAAGCGTTCGAATTATTCGCCAATTGATCGATCGGATTCCCTCGGGACCTCATCGTGGAAAAGTCGGAAAAGTAGTAAAGGTCCCCGCAGGCGAGAGTTTTTCGAGAACTGAATGCCCTCGAGGAGAATTGGCATTTTATATTATCAGCGATGGTTCGGCTAAACCGTACCGAGTTCGCTGCAAGAGTCCCTGTTTTCTCAATATCAGTACCCTCGATGAAATAAGTCGTGGCGTAATGGTATCTGATTTAATTGCAACCATTGGAAGCTTGGATATTGTTTTGGGAGAGGTAGACCGATGACCTTCACCGATTATTTAGACATTCTAAAAGATATCGTAGTTAGTACAGCTAAGGGGATGAGCATTACCTGGAAAACCTTTTGGAAAGTGACTACTCAAGGAGCAATCACGATTCAATACCCAGAAGTGCGAGATCAGATTCCCCTGGGTTCTCGAGGGCTCCTTTTTAATGACGTAGAGGATTGTATTTCCTGCAAGCAGTGTGCAGCTGCTTGTCCAGTGGATTGCATTCACATTGAAGCAGACAAAAAAGATGCTTCTGTGGCTCCTGACTTCACTAAGGGAGGAGTAAGAAAAACTCTAGACCTTAAACGCTTTGACATCGATGTCTCCCTTTGTTGCTACTGTGGACTTTGTAGCGCAGCCTGTCCGACTGACTGTCTCTATCATACTAAGGAATATGAATATTCTGTGTTTGAAAGAGACAAACACATCATGGATTACCTCAACTATCAGAGATAGATTGAGCACAATTAAAGAAAAACTATCAGCTTGGTTAAAACTACGGGCCAAGCCGCCCCTGGTAACTGAGGACTCTACCCTTTCTGAAATTGCCTCGCATCACCCCCGATTATGGGTATTTCTAGAAAAAAAATATCAACTCAAGCCTCAGCATTTAGATCCCCATTGGTCTCTCAAATTCCTTTCTAAGAAGTTTGATTTACCTCCCGCTCAAATTCTTTTCATGGAAATTCAAATCGATGGGAAGCAAAGCCAAGTAATTGAATTAACGGCTACTGAGGCAAAACAACTTTTAGAGAAAGAAAAAGAGTTAGCTATTCTAGATGTTCGAGAAGGATGGGAGCGCAACTTCGGAAGCATCCCTGGTTCTCTAGTTCTTGAGAGAACTTTACTCGATACCATTTTGGGATCCTGGTCAAAAGATCGTCCTCTACTTCTTTATTGTCATTTTGGAGTGAGAAGTTCAGATGCCGCTAATTACTTCAGTGAAGAAGGCTTTGAAAAAGTCTTTATCATCAAGGGAGGAATCGATGCGTGGTCTCAACAAGTGGACCCTCTCCTGCCCCGTTACACTGGCTCTTATTGTTAAATAGATTAAGCGTGAGTTGCTACGTGAACAGCTCGGCTCAAACGTGAAATCTTACGAGAAGCTGTCTCAGGTTTGATTATTTGTTTGCGAGCAGCTGTCATCAAAGTTTTTTGAGCTAATACGAGTAGTGGCTCAACTTTCTTTTTCAAATCAGCTTTGCTAGCTGTTTTGTCACCAAGAGCAGTTCGGAGGTTTTTCACAGCAGTTTTAACTTGAGAAAGAGCTGCTCGATTTCTTGCTTGATGCTTTAAAGCTTGTCGGGCGGCTTTCATTGCTGACTTGTGACGAACGGATTTTTTTACTGCCATGTGATTTCCTCTGGTTACGAGGGTCACAAACTATTGAGTCTGTAAGAAAAAGTCAATTGTTTGCCTGTCAGTGGCCAAATCCTTTCTGGCTGGCTATTTCCTCTTCAAAAAACACAATTAACAAGAAAAAGACAGTTCTTGCTTATCGCCATAAGTAGCTGTTTTCAAACGCTTTTTAAGAAACGAAAATCCGTATTCTTTTTGTCTTTGCTGGCCTTTCGATTGCACCTCTTTCTTATCAAAGGAAGTCCATGCGTGTGTTTTTGAGAAAACCTATCGCTCTTTTAGTATGGCTCAGCCTTCTGACTCCTCAGGGCTGGGGTCAAGATCCTTTTCAAATCACTGCAGAAGCCCAAAAGCCCACTACCGATCGAGCTGGGGCTCAAAATGGAGCTAGCGCAGCCGCTATGGCAGCAGCAGCTATGGCCCAGTTAAGCTGCATTCAAATGATGAAAGAAGCTCAAGAAACTGGGGACAAGAAATTAATGTTAATGGCCATGCAAATGTGCGCTCAAGCAGCTGCTTTGATGGCAAATTCGCAACAGAATAAAGAAGGGGCTTCTAAAATCACTTCTGGTTCTGCTGGAGCTTCTACTGCTTCACCACAGACAAAAGAAACAAAGATTGATACGAATCCTAAATCAGATGATTTTAATTTAGATATCAAAGCTGATGATAAAGTTGCCAATTCGGAATCAAACACTTCTCTCCCCTCTTTTGCAGCGAACAATGCTTCTTCCGAGAGTGAGCCAGTCCTCACAAAAGACAAAACTTTTTCAGGAGAAGTAACTCCTGTACCTCTTGCATCGGGCTCTGCTCCTGCTTCGAGCAATCTTACAGTCAATGAATCTTCTGGAGGAACCGGTAACTCGGTAGCAGGAATACCTGGCTCTTTAGTTAACTCTGGATTTAATCGCTTAAATCAGCTTGGAAATAGCAGCTCTTCGGTTACCTCTACTGCAGACTCGGAGAGTAAAAAGAAAATGAGTAAAGGTCCTAACGGAGCAAGCTCTTCAGGAGATTCCGCCGGAAGTTCCCCCGAAGGAGAGGGTTCAGCTTTTGACAATTTCATGGCTCGAATGATGGGCGGAGGAACTACTAACTCAGCAAATGCGAGTTTAGGAGGAGGCCTCGTAGACCTCGCTTTTGGTCTTCAGGGCTCAGCCAACCAACGCCCCTTAACTATTTTCGAATTTGCTTCAAGCCAGTATCAAAAAGCAAAAACTGAAAGAGGCGCTCTACAAAAGATTTCTCCTCCTTCGAAAGCTTCAATAAGTCGGGGAATTGCCTCCGAATAATCGCTACGAAGTGGGCACAGAAAGTTGTCAAAAGTTTAAACACTCTGTCTAAAACTTATACACTCCCTCGACAGGCTTATTTTATATGTATTTTCAATACCTTACACTATTGGACTGAAAGAACTTTGGTAGCCCCTTCAAAATCGTCTACTTCTTAGACACTCTTTTTGGCCGGGAGACAAATCGCGCCGCGAACTCTCTTTTTTAATTAAGCTGGCAAGGTCTTTGCTTTAATAGAGTACAGCAAGAGAGAGCTGGGGAGTGGTACGTTGGAAGGAACGAAGAGTGAGAAAAAATTTCTTCATTATTTCATTCATTTTCTTCTTAGGGATTTCTGATTCCTCTTGGGGAGCTATTCCTTCTCGCAATAAACCTTACCGAGGGGCTTTGTTTTATGAAACTTCAAAGCAACTCGTCACCAAACAACAAGAAGTAGAACCTGCAGACCAGGTCTATAAAACTTATTTTGAAAGCTTGGACAGCCGAATTACTTTGCTTTACCAAGCCCAATGGCAAAACCACGAACAAACTTTACCTTTTCGCTCGACTTCTTGGAGAGGAGAGTTCATCTCGAACTCTGCTCAAAGTGGTACTTATGATTGGGAAGCCCGCCAACAATTTGCTCAGCAAGTTTTTAGAATGCGAGTGGACCAAGGCATACGAGAAGCTGCCAAAACTTTAAAAAACTCTCACTTTGTAGCCAAAGCTCAAAGTGCTATTGAAGCTCTCAAGGAAGTCTCTGTTCCTGTTTCCTCCGATTCTAAAAAGAGCTCGGCGCAATTACGCATGGGGTATGACCTGATTACTGACTCTTCCAAAATAGAGTACGTCGGAGGAGCAATTGATATGGGAGTTTATAAAAGTGCCGCTCTTGCAGAGCCGGGAAACTCTAGCAGAACTTTAATGAATGTGAGCTCCGATTTGGGCCCACAACTAGGAAGAGCTTCGTTGAGTGTTCCTTTTAGCGCAGAGAGCGTTCAAGCGAGCCTTTCAAAACAATTATCTCCCACTGTCTCGACTTCTTTGTCTTCCACCCAACCCCTAAAGACAAAGCAAGAGTCTTCTTATCAGTGGCAACTTGCTTACTCATTCTGAATTTGAGCAATAATGGATTTCATCCCGGCAGGTTTATCGTGTTCCCACTCAAGTTGAATAAGATTCTTCCCAGGACGCAAAGCAATTTCTCCAGTTAAAAATTGCTTGGAATTGCCTCGGACAAAAACCATCCCGGGGGAACCGCTAGAGAGGTTTCTGACGGCTAATCCGGCTTTAGAGAAGCCCTCCTCAGAAGAAGAGCAAACTTTTCCTTTAAAACGAATGCTGGTGCGATCATTTGAAAAACTCAGAAGCTGTTCAGATTGATCCAGACACCCCAGATCGATGGCGCCTGAATCCCCCAGAACCTGAGTTGAAGCCCAATTAATCTTAATTTCAGGCCGGGCAGCTTTTTTTAGGGGACTTGTTTCGAAACGGATTAAAGTAAGAGTGAAACCTACTGTGGTTACAACAAGGAAAACGAAAGTCTCCCAAGAAATCGAACGGAAGAGAGCTTTCAACAAAAATCCCTTTCCGGCCCTGCTCTGTGCAAAAGCCCAACTCCTCTATTTTACCAAATTAGCGCATCGCATCAATATCCAATATTTAGACAGTAGAGGCAGGGAATTTGAAATAACCTAAAAAAGGACATGAATTTCTTGATTGAGGCTGCTAAAAAATAGCCCCTAGTGCCTGGGTGGTGGAATTGGTAGACGCGCTGGACTCAAAATCCAGTGGGGGCAACCCCGTGAGAGTTCGATTCTCTCTCCAGGCACCACATTCCTTTTTAACGACCTTTTATTTTTCCGAAGACTGTTTGAATTGTTTTCTTTCCACTATTTTTTGCAGCTCCAGGAACCTGAACCAGTGTCATACTTGAGGCAGTCCCACATTCATTAGAAGCTGTTAAGTGATATTCAGTAGACACTTTCGGGTTGGCTCGAGTTAAGCAAGAGTTGGGATTTTCTAATCCCTCTTGAGGCAACCAAGAACAAGTCGTCCCTTTTTCTTGCACAAATCCGATCTCCACTCCCCCGTCCACTTCCGAAACATTGTGTTTTGCTTTTTGAGCTGGGTAAGGAGTTTGGCATTCGGCTTTGTATTGAACAACTCGCGCAGAAACTCCTAACCCATGATTCAATTTTCCGTTACCACAATCCCAAACAATGCGAGAAACCCCGTCTTCCCCGTGGCTCTTCCCCCAGGAATTCCAGACATGAGCTACCAATTTACCATTCCACATTTCCCATCCAACAATGGCGACCATGTGATTTCCACCAGAGTTGATTGCACTACAACGATCGTAAACCCCTGCACCTGAAATGGAATAAGCATCTACTGTGACTACAAGAGGGGCTTTCCACTCAACCATGGCTTGCGCCATTTCGGTAAGACTCGTCACTCGAAAACTACCGTCTTTCTTCATTTTTGCTCGGGAGTAATCTTTGGAAGTTCCAATATAGGGTGCTGCAATGATTTTTGCATCCCATCCTTGCTCAATATCAGCAGAGCTATATTTGCATCTCGCATTATTTCCTTTGTAAGTGAAATCTTCCTCATAGGGCAATCCGTGGGTAAGAAATCCCACTGCACTCATATAACCACCACTACAAGAACCTTTATTAGAGCAAGAAAGAACTGTCTGTACTGAATGGTCATAAGTTTTTCCATCATGGACCGCTCGAGAAATTTCCAAACCATGATGAGTCGACCAGGCCCAGCAATCACCACAATTTTGCTTTTTTATTTCGGGGATCCCACCAGTCATATAATCTCTGAGATCAAAATTCACTGGGACATCAATGGGCTTGGGCTGAATCCATACGACCCCATCTTTGTGGGCCCAATCTTTTTCGTGAAGCAAACCAGTTTTTTTCCAGGGAGGCAGGAAGAACAAATCATCGAGTGCCACCTGAAAACTACACTTGTTTCTCGCTCCCTCTGCTTGAATCCCTTGGAAAACTCCCACTCCACAGCTTTTTATGAGTTGGTTTATTTCTTTTTTTGCGTAAGCATATTGGGAGTTGCGAATGTCAATCGAGGCAGGAATCAAGGATTCCACTTCGGGGGGCAATGCATTAGCCAGTGACAGAGCAGATACTAATAACCCCAATAAAAAAGTGCTTTTCATAATTTCCCCTTGTTCGAAAAGAATGGAATCTCTTGCTTAATCATAATCTGTTTAGAACTCTCCCTCCTCTCTCAATCAATTCCTTTTGAACAAGTGTTAAGACCCTTGCTTGCTTTCTCAAACTTGAAACCCCCGGCCTGACTTGATACATTTTCCCCACTGGTAGAGAGATAACCCATGAACAATGAACCTAATTCACCCCGTTCTTCACTGAGTACCCTAGACATTGCGGAAAGCACCGCTGAGAAAGTCAGCTCCTTTTGGGAAACGACGCGCCTTTGGCTGACTCAAGCCTGGCGAATATCTCTTTTAATGGGAAGGGGTGCTTACCTGACAAATGAAAGACGGACCCTCTTTGGCAAGTTGGGCGAAGACGTTTATTACAAAATCCTTAAAGGCGAGCTCAGAAGTGGAGAACTTGAGTCCGTTGTTAAAGAAATCGACCGGCTCACTAAAAAGTTAGAAATCAGTGAACTCAAAATAAGAAGCATTCGTTTTGGTCACCGCACCCGAACGCCTTCTCCCACTACCCCAGAAGTGAAGCAACCCGGAGAATCAAATGATTGATTGGACTTCTGAACAGAAACTTTTGCAGAAAACCGTTGAGGAATTTGCAAAAAAGGAATTGCTACCCAAAGCTGAAGAAATTGATGAAAAGGAAACCTGGAACGAGCCAGCTTTTCGAAAAATGGCTGAGCTCGGGTTACTGGGAATCACTATTAGCGAAGAATTTGGCGGAATCAATTTAGGAGCGACCGAAGCCACTCTTGTAATGGAAACTTTAGGACAAGCTTGCGCTTCCACCACTCTTTCTTATCTTGCTCATTCGATCCTAACCGTTAACAACATTTACCTAAATGCTTCTGAACAACAGAAGATGAAATACCTTCCCAAACTTGTTTCAGGTCAATGGATTGGTGCAATGGCTATGACTGAGCCAGGAGCTGGTAGCGACGCTCTCGGAATGCAAACCAAAGCGGTGAAAAAAGGCAACAAATACATTTTAAATGGCAGTAAGACTTACATCACCAATGGCAGTTATGCAGATGTTCTCGTAGTGTACGCCCGTACGGGTCAAGGACGTAAAGACATTTCCACTTTCCTAGTAGAAAAAAACTTCCCTGGCTTTCGCGTTTCCAAGAAACTCAAAAAAATGGGAATGAAAGGCTCTCCTACTGCAGAGCTGTCCTTTGATAACTGTGAAGTTCCAGAAGAAAATCTCGTAGGAAGTGAAAACGACAGCGTTGCCCACATGATGAACAATCTCAATATGGAGAGAATTACGATTTCAGGAATCAGTTTAGGAATTGCTAAAGCTTGTTTAGAATATGCAACACGCTATGCCGGAGAACGCAGTCAATTTGGAACCACTCTGAATCAGTTCCAAATGATCCAGGAGCGTTTAGCTGAAATGTCTACCCAACTCGCTGCTGGCAGAGCCCTTGTTTACACTGCCTCTAAAGCTTTTGATCAAGGAGAGCGAGCCATGACTTTGGGAGCTCAATGCAAACTCTTCACTGCAAAAATGGCTACTCAAGCTGGACTCGAAGCGATTCAAATCTTAGGGGGCTATGGATACATGCGTGAATACCCAGTGGAACGGTTCATGCGAGATGCAAAACTCATGGAAATTGGTGCAGGGACCAATGAAGTCATGCGCTTGATTATTTCCAGAGAACTCTACAAATAAGATCATGATTTCTTTTTTTCCGACCCCTAATACTGAAGAAAAAGACTTTTGCGAAAGAGCCAAGAAATTCAGCGATGCTTTTATTCGTCCAACTGCTGTTGCAGATGATGCAACAGAAAATTTTCGACGTAGTATTTTTGAGGGCCTAGCGAAACTCGGACTTACTTCCGTTCACATTCCCCCCGAATGGGGAGGACAAGGCAAAACGCACACGACCTACTATGCAGTATTAGAAGAGTTAGCAAAAGCTTCTGCTGCTTTTTCAATCACTGTCGGGGTAAATCAACTTGTCCAAGGAGCTCTCCTCCAATTTGGAAGTGTCGAACAAAAAACAGAGTTTCTTCCCTTGCTTACGAGCGGGCAAATGCTGGGAGCTTTCTCGCTCTCTGAATCGGGTTCCGGTAGTGATGCTAGCTCACTCAGATTAGCAGCTAAATCAGCCCCAGGAGGTTACCTTCTTTCCGGAACCAAAATGTGGTGCACCAACGGAGGATTGGCCGACCTGTATTTAGTCATGGGCCGAACTGGCGGCGATGGCGCAAAGGGGATTTCCTCTTTCTTGGTCCGCAAAGATAGCCCAGGCTTTAGAATTGGCAAAAAGGAACAAAAACTAGGATTAAAACCCTCCTCTCTCACAGAACTTGTGTTTGAAGAATGTTTCGTTCCGGAACAGTACCGATTGGCCAAAGAAGGAGAAGGTTTTAAAGTGGCTCTTTCCCAATTGGACGCGGGACGCATCGGTATTGCGGCAACTGCTATTGGATTAAGTGTCGAAGCACTAAACCGAGTCTGGGAAGAAGGGATGGTTAAAAAGAGTTTTGTTTTCTCCGAAGGGATTAAAGCCCAATTTGCTGAAGATTTTGCAGCTCTTCAAGCTATCAAAGCTCTTTTAAACCTGACCACTCAACTCAAAGACCGGGGCGATGCAGTCACTGCTCTCGCTTCGCAGTGCAAACTTTTAGCCACTGACTTAGCAATGAGAATTACGAGTAACTCAGTGGAGGTACTTGGCTACCAGGGAACTTCTCCAGCTTTTGGAATGGAACGCATGATGAGAGATGCAAAAGCTCTCCAAATAGTAGAAGGAACGAATCAGATTCAAAAACTTGTTCTGTCTAGAGAATTAGAAAAAATGGTGACTTCATGAATACTCAGTGGGACTTTGCTTCTTTTAATTTAGATTTGTCCCACTTATGGGATATTCCCAATGGAATTTCTTGCCCCAAAGACTTTTCAACTCAAATGAAAGCAGCTTGGTCGGCTTTTGTTTCCAAGTGCCAATCTCAGGAGATTGGTTTTTTTGATTGGCCAAGAAACATATCTCAATCCGAACTCACTCAAATTTCTGTGCTGGCAAAAAGAATCACTACAGATTTTCAGGGAGCTATTTGTATTGGAATTGGCGGATCTTATTTAGGACCTGCAGCTATCCAGGAAGCACTTAAGCCAGTTCAAAATGAAAAGGGATTTTCTGTCATCTGGGTTTCTAATGCTGACTCGGGCACCCTTTTGAAAGCTAAGTCGTTTCTAAAAACCCGAAGAAGCGCGACAGTGATCATCAGCAAATCGGGAGTCACTACCGAAACCCTTTCCGCTTTTTTTCACTTGAGTCGGGAGCTATCCAGCGAAGGATTTGTAGTCATCACAGATCCACAAAAAGGTGAACTTCGTCGACTTTCTAATGAAATGGGCTGGCATTCACTTCCAGTGCCCCCGAATATCGGAGGAAGGTTTAGTGTCCTTACCTCTGTGGGGTTACTCCCCTTGGCTCTCCAAGGTGTTTCCGTAGAGGAACTCCTTCGAGGGGCTGATTCGATGCGCTCCAAGCTGACCCAGTTTTCACCAGAAGAGAACCCAGCAGTTTGGTACGCTTTCTCTAAGTTTCTCTGGGATGGCTTGGGAAGATCCGTTCAATATCTAATGCCTTATGACAGCCGTTTGAAACTGATTGGAGACTGGTATGTTCAGCTCTGGGCTGAAAGCTTAGGAAAAAAGCAGTTAGGGACTAACCGTGCTGTAGGGCCTAACCCAGTAGCTGCCTTGGGCACCTCTGATCAGCATTCCCTCCTTCAACTGTTTAAAGAAGGGCCTTCGAATCGATTGATTGGCTTTATCGATCTTACCGAGAAAGAAAGTCTTGTAGTAGGAAAGCCCTCGTTCTCTTCTGACAATTTTAGTTATTTAAGCAACCATTCTTTTTCGGAACTGAATGTTTTGGCAAGTTACTCTACAGAAGAAAGCTTACATAACGCCTCTGTTCCAACCTATAGGATATCGCTGAAAGAACTGAGTGCTTTTTCTTTAGGCGAACTTCTCTTTTTCCAAGAAACGGCTTGTGCTGTGGCCGGCGAATTTTACAAAGTAAATGCTTTTGATCAACCGGGAGTAGAAGAAACAAAAAGACTTTTAAGAAGCAAACTGTAAGAGACACTCCTTCAATAAGACATGTTATAATTAATTTATGGCAAAACCTCCTCATAATGGTGACTCTTCCGAAGCTCAGGAACCCACTAAAACCGCCTTGGCCGACGGCGACACTTTAAAAATTCGTCTGGAGGAAGCTAAATCTATCGCTCCAACACTGGTGGTAATTTCCGGAAGACCCCTTGGTAAATCGTTTTATTTGACTCAAGAAAAAATGATTCTGGGTCGGGATCTAGCTGCTGATATCAGTATCGGCGAAACGGCCATTTCTCGGAAGCACACTGAGTTTTATGTTTCTCCCACTGGTGTTCAGGTTAAGGATTTAGGAAGCACCAACGGCACTTTTATTAACGATATAAAAATTGAAAAAGATACCTATCAACCTTTGAACGACGGGGATTTAGTCAGATGTGGGAGTACTCTGCTTAAATTCCTTAAAGAAGGAAAAATTGAAAACATTCATTATGGAAAAATGTACAATCTTGCGACCCAAGATGATTTAACTCAAACTTTCAACAAGAAAGCTATTTTAGATATTTTGGCTGAGGAATTTGCTCGCTCTATTGCTCGCTCAACACCCTTTACTTTGATCATGTTTGACATCGATCACTTTAAGAAAACAAATGATACTTATGGCCACTTGGCCGGTGACCATGTTTTGAAAGAAGTTTGTGGTCTTATCAAAAACAAACTCATTCGTGGTAAAGACAGTTTGGGTCGTTACGGCGGGGAAGAGTTCTCTCTTCTTCTTCCAGATACCCCATTACAAATTGCAGTGGATATTGCTGAACGTATTCGTTCTACTGTTGAAAAGACTGTATTTAGATTTGATGACAAAGATATTCCAGTAACTATCAGTATGGGGATTTCCCAAAGAGATTCCACAACGAAAAGCCATGGTGACTTACTAGCCTCAGCCGACAAAGCCCTTTATGACGCTAAGAATCAAGGCAGAAACCGTGTCTGTGTCCGTTAAAGGGTCCCAAGCCCCTATTTGACTGTCCCTTTCCTCCCATTGTACTTTGCCATCTCACTATGGAATCCCAACTTACTTCTGCTGAATCCAGCAGAACCATTTCGCGTCTCCCAGAGTTGCTGATCAATCAAATTGCTGCCGGCGAAGTAGTGGAACGCCCTTCGAATGTGGTCAAAGAATTAGTGGAAAATAGTTTAGATGCTGGATCCACTCGAATCGATGTCCAGCTAAAAGAAGGCGGAATGGACGAGGTCGTTGTTATTGATAATGGTCAAGGAATTGAATTGGCTGACTTACCTTTGGCAGTAGAAAGGCATGCTACGAGTAAGATACGACGAGTGGAGGATCTGGAAGCCATTTCAACTTTTGGTTTTCGAGGGGAAGCTCTTTCCAGCATTTCCTCAGTTTCCCATTTGGAGATCATTAGCCGGACCAGACTCTCACCATCTGGGTATCAAATAGTTTTGGATTATGGAAAACTTTTGGATACTCCAAAAGTAGTAAGCAGTCCCGCGGGAACTCAAGTACGAGTATCTCAACTTTTTGCTCACACTCCCGCCAGACTCAAATTTCTTCGCTCAGTTCAAACGGAGCTCAGTCATTGCAACCGGATGATGCGAGAATTAGCTCTTGGTAATCCGACAGTGAAGTTCTTTCTTCAACATAATGAACGTAGCTTAGGAAGCTGGCTCTCTCCTTCTCGCAAAGAACGCTTCAAGGAGTGCCTAAAGACCCACTGGAATCCCCTGGAAATCAGAGAAGAGCGAGAGGACATGCTTTTTGAAGCCTTCTTGTCACCACCTCAACATGCCCAGTCTCGTTCCGAGCTTTATCTTTTTATCAATGGGCGTCCAGTTCGTAACCGAGGCTTTCTCTCTGCTATTCGCAATGGGTTTTTAGAAGGGGCTGGACCGGGTCATGAACCGATAGGAGCCTGTTACTTAGACATTCGAAAAGACTGGGTAGATGTAAATGTTCACCCTCAAAAATGGGAAGTCAGGTGTTTGCAACAAGAAGCGATTTACCAATGGCTCTTGGCAAGCGTAAGAAAACACTTTGTTCGCTCGTCTTCTTTTTCTGCGCCTTCTTTTTCAGCTCTCTCTGATTCGTCTGCCCCGGCACCCCGTTTATCGGAAGCAAGACCTTTGCCCGCCCGGCCCCCTCAGACAAAAACCTCTCCTCCTCCTTCTCCTTCTCGAATGCACCTTGAACCAAAGACAGCAGCACTGCCATTCAAGTATATAGGCTGCACAGGACATTGGTTGTTGGCAGAAGATTCCGAAAGTATCTTAGTGGGCGACTTGGCTCTTCTGGAAGAGCATGCTCTTGCACGAATCCTTCTACAAGATTGGAAACAAAATGCTTGGGCCTCTGAACGGTTAGCAATCCCCAAAATTTGTCGGCTAGATCCTTCAAGAACTTCTGTGGCTCAAGAGCAGAGTTCTTTACTCAAAGAATGGGGTTTTGAAACTGAATTTTATGGTGATGGAGATTTCGCAGTTCTTTCTCGGCCATCTTTTCTGAACGACTCTTCATTGGAGCCAGTGTTTTCATCTCTCATTGAGCAACTAAGCCAGGGGGATTTTAAAGATCAAGTGAAGAACGACCCATCTTTTATGATTTCCTGTCTGGTAAAAGCATTTTTTTCTTCCAAAGCCAGCAGAACTTTTTTTGTTAATGACTCCCTTCTCAATCAACTTGCTTTGGAATTAACAAACCAGTCGCAATTTAAGCCGTGCGCTTTTTATCGTATATCTCTGTCCACTCTAAACAAGCACTTTGGAAAGGCGCATTTGTGATTAATCAAATAGCTCTGGCTATCTTGGGCCCTACAGCAAGCGGTAAAAGCGATTTTTCAGTCGCTCTTGCAGAGAAACTTCACGGTGAAATCGTTGCTCTAGATTCCACTACTCCTTATAAAGGCTTTAATATCGGAAGCAGCAAGCCTTCACCTAGCGATCAAAAAAAGGTTCGCCATCATCTTTTGGACATCCTAGAGCCCCAATCTCCTTTTTCAGCTTTTGACTTTGTTAAACTCGCGGATGAAGCAGTTACTGATATTTGTACCAGAAAAAAACTTCCTCTGATTGTGGGTGGCACTTATTTTTATTTGAAAGCGCTTCAGAACGGGATGTATTCCATTCCCTCGGTTGATCCCGCTATTGTTGAGCAGATTGAAACTGAATTTGAAGAATTCGAAGACGCTTCGACTCTTAAGATGCACGAAAGACTGTCTTTGGAAGACCCTCAATCTGCTGCCCACATTCATGCCAATGATCGTTACCGATTATTAAGAGCTTTAAGCATCATTCGTTCCACTGGAAAAAAACCCAGCTCACTCGAGCTTTCACCTGTTTCTGAAAATGCTAAGAACCGCCTTTGGATTAAATATGCTTTGCTCATTCCGAGACATGAACTCACTCAACTGATTACTTTAAGAACTGACAAAATGTTGAGCCAAGGGATGATTGAAGAAACTGAATACCTAAGAAAAAATTGTCCTTCGGCTCGGGCACTTCAAAGCATCGGCTACTCAGAGTGTCTTCGATTCCTAGACAAGCAAATAGATCACAAACAGCTGCGGAATGAAATCATTGAAAAAACAAGACAACTAGCAAAGAGACAAATGACTTGGCTTCGCTCAGATCCGGAAGTTCGATTCATTGATAAACGTGATCTGGATAGAGTGGCATTAGAAGTATCCAATCTTAATTTTATATTATCGAATGAGGAGACTACGAAATGAAGTCAATGACTGGATTTGGCAGTGCGGAAAAGACTATTGGCTCTTCTCACTTCAGCCTTGAAATTAAATCAGTGAATCATCGTTTTCTCGATCTCCGATTTAGATTGCCTCCAGTAGCTTCAGTATTTGAGTCTGAAATTAACGAACAAGTGCGGAGTTTTTGTGAGAGAGGGTCTTTAGATATCTCCCTCCGTCAAAAATTAACTCCGCAAAAGGGTCGCTTAGCAGGCAATACTCGATTTGCTGTAGACGAAACAGCTCTGGAAAGCTTTCTCAAGGCAGTTCAGCAACTGGAAAAGAAAACAAAGTCTAAACTTCCCTACACTTTGGACACTTTGATAGAAACGGGACGAGTGATCGTGCCTTTTGAAGAGAGCGATGAAGCTCTGTTTACTATGAAGGAATTTCAACCTCTCTTCACTCAAGCTCTCAAGAACTTGGTCAAAATGCGAGAAAGTGAAGGAAAAAACCTCGAGAAAGTGATGCGTGGCATCATCTCGGAAATGAGAACTGCTTTGAAAGAAATTGAGAGTTTTTCGAAAGACCAATCTCATAAAATTAAAGAAAAACTGGAAAATCGTTTAAAACAATGGCAACTCAGCGCACCAGTTGAACCCAGAAGATTAGAGTGGGAAGTAGCGCTCCTAGCGGAAAAGTCTGATATTACTGAGGAAATTGACCGTCTCAAAGGACACTTTGAAGCTTTCTTAGAAACCTTTGACAGTCAGACTTCCGTAGGGCGTAAATTGGATTTTCTGACGCAAGAATTGAATCGTGAAGTAAACACCATTGCGTCAAAAACTACTTTAATGGAAATTACTCAGCTCACTGTTCGGCTCAAGTCGAACATAGAAAAATTAAGGGAACAAGTCCAAAATGTCGAATAAAGATAACAAGATATACTGGGCCAAAGCCTCTAGGGGCATGTTGAACTTGGGACACGATAATTTTGTTCGAGCTGAAAAAGTAGTGGCCGTAATGGAAGCTTCTTCCCTGCCGATGAAACGCTTAAGAGACAAAGCGGCACAGGAGGATAGATTAATCGACGCAACAGCTGGACGTCGAACTAAAGCAGTGATCATTACGGATACTCAACACGTTTTTTTATCAGCTCTATCTCCCAATACCCTTCAGGACCGACTGGTTGGCAGAGAAAATCTCACCACCCAAGCTCAGTTGGAAATGGAGGAGGGAGAATTTGCCTCTTAGCTCTTCAGCTCCACAACCAAGACTCATCATTATTTCTGCTCCCAGCGGGGCTGGCAAAACCACGCTTTGCGATCTGCTTTTAAGAGACTTTCCTCAAATTAAACAATCTATTTCGACCACTACTCGCCCCAAAAGATCCCATGAGCAAAATGGAGTTCATTATTTCTTTATTTCATCTGCTGAATTTGAGGCCAAGAAAGCTCAAGGAGAATTTGCAGAATGGGCTGAAGTACACGGGAACCTCTATGGGACTTCGAAAAGCACTATCAATTCTATTCTTGCTGAAGGCAAACATGTTCTTTTTGCAATCGATTACCAAGGCGCCCTCAGCTTAAAAAACCTCTATCAGTCACGAGCGCTTTTGATTTTTATTCACCCGCCATCGATGGAAGAGCTTGCTAATCGCTTGATCCAGCGTAAAGGTGATTCACCCGAAGACATTGAAAAGCGTCTCAAAAATGCCTACACTGAAGTGGCATGGAGTCAGAATTTCGACTACCAAATCACAAACGACAACCTGACGACAGCTTATCAAAACTTGCGCAAAATCATTCTGGAGGAGTGCCAATGAAAGAGGCCGCTCCCTCACCTACCCCAGCCGCCCCAGCGACGCTCGAGAGTTTGATTTCCCTTGTTAAGGCTCAAAACCCCAACCGAGATGTTTCTTTAATTGAAAAAGCCTACCATTTCTCTGAACAACTCCATCAGGGGCAGCGCCGAAGCAGCGGCGAAAGCTACATTCAACATCCAGTAGAAGTTGCCAAAATTTTAGCGGATCTCAAATTGGATACAGCTACCATTGTTACTGGTTTACTTCACGACACTGTAGAAGACACTCATGCAACCTCAGAAGAAATTGTCACCACTTTTGGAACTGAAGTTGGAAACTTGGTTGATGGCGTAACTAAAATCAGTCAAATCTCTTTCCAAACTAGCGAGGAGAAGCAAGCTGAAAATTTTAGAAAAATGATTTTGGCAATGGCACAAGATATTCGAGTGATCCTTGTGAAATTAGCTGACCGGCTCCACAACATGCGAACTCTTCAGTACTTGAAGCCAGAAAAACAAGTCCGCATTGCTCAGGAAACCCTGGATATCTACGCTCCCCTGGCCAATCGACTGGGCCTCTCCGCGATTAAGAGAGAACTGGAAGACTTAAGTCTTCGTTTTACTCGACCTGAAATCTACTACAAACTTGTGTCTCATATTGCAAAAAAAGTACAAGAGCGAGAGCAATACACTCGAGATGTACAGGGATTGATTGAGTCAGCCCTCAAAGAGCACGGGTATCAAAGCGCAAGAGTTACTGGACGGCCCAAACACTTCTATAGCATCCATAAAAAAATGGAGAGAAGAAACCTTTCCTACGATCAAATCTATGACATCACTGGATTTCGTATCATCGTTCAAACAGTCGAAGAGTGTTACGGCGTTTTGGGGGTCATTCACTCTATTTGGACTCCGGTTCCTGGTAGGTTCAAAGATTACATCGCTATCCCGAAAGCTAACTTTTACCAGTCACTCCACACTACTGTGATTGGTCCTGATGGAGAAAAACTTGAGATACAAATTCGCACTCAAGAAATGCATGACATGGCAGAGCGCGGGATTGCTGCCCACTGGGCCTATAAAGAAGGCAAGACAGTTACTAAAGGGGATGAGCGCTTCACTTGGCTCAATCGACTGGTGGAGTGGAACCGAGATTTAACTGAACCCAATGAGTTTCTAGAGACAGTAAAACTGGATCTCTTTAGCGAAGATGTCTATGTCTTTACCCCGCAAGGAAAAGTTTTAGAGTTTCCAAAAGGTGCTACACCGTTAGATTTTGCTTATGCCATTCACACGGAATTGGGCAATAAATGTATTGGAGCAAAAGTTAATAATCGGATGGTGCCTCTTAAACATCGATTGAAAAGCGGAGACACAGTAGAAGTACTCACTTCCCCTAGCCAGCAGCCTCACAAAGACTGGTTGAAGTTGGTAAAAACGAGCCGAGCAAGAAACAAAATACGTGCTTTTATAAAAGCTGAAGAACATGAAACCTCCAAAGCTTTAGGGGAAGTTATTTTGGATAAAGAGCTCAAACGAGAAGATTTAAGGGTCAAAAAGCTCCTTCAAGACGGAACTCTCGAAAAGATCGCGAAGGAACTCTCTCTGAAGTCTACTGAAGACCTTCTATCCTCGATTGGATACGGGAAAGTTTCAGTAAAAAAGATTATCAACAAGCTTGTTCCCAAAGAAAAGGAGCTCTCTCCTCCAAAGGAAACATCTCCCACTCCTCTTCAGAAAATTTTTGAAGAAGCAAAGAAAAAGGGGACCACCCACTCAGTAAAAGTGAGAGGGGTCGACGATCTTTTAGTTCGTTTTGCACGTTGCTGTGCCCCGGTTCCAGGAGATCCGGTGGTTGGCTTTATCACTCGTGGTCGAGGGATCAGTGTTCACTCAAGAAAGTGCCCTAAAGTATTTCAAACAGATCCTAATCGTTTAGTTGAAATTGAGTGGGATGCTACAAAAAAACAAGAACGAAAAGTTAAGATTCGCGTGGTCTGCTCAGACAGACCTGGTCTCCTAGCTGACATGTCTAGCGCTATCAAAGAGCAGAATGTAAATATTACTCGAGCCCAAATTGGAACAACTAAAGATCAAAAAGCAGTATGTCATTTTGTGATCGAAATCGGCGATACCAGCGCTCTCAGAAAAGTATTATCTCGATTAGAGGCAGTTCCTGGAGTCATCCTAGCTGAACGTGTTCAACGGAAAGAAGCCGAGTAGTCTTTTATCGAACTCGACTTTTCTTCTTACTAACTTCAAGAGCTATTGCAGGAACGCTTTTCTGAGCTGTCCATGCTTTTGTCTGCTTCAGTGCACCTGGGACAGACAAAATTCCATAAGAAACTAACGTTTTTCCAGGGACCTCTGGAATAGCTCGAGTGCCTTGGGTGACCCATGTTTTGATAGCTCTGTAGTCAAAATCCTTTGTTTCTCGGAACTGGCTGGCCATCAATGCAGCTGCCCCAGTAACAAAAGCAGTAGCTTGAGATGTTCCTGACATCATCCCGTATCTTCCGCCCGGAAGAGTACTGAGAATAGATAGGCCAGGAGCTGCTACATGGACCAGTTTACCAAAGTTACTTGAAGGCAATAGCTGATCTTGTCGATTGATGGAAGCTACGGAAATAATATTATCTAGTGGATAACTAGCTGGATAATAAGGAATTAAATCATTGCTCCGACCATCGTTTCCAGCTGCTGCAACTACTAGAATTCCTCTGCTTCTTGAGTCCTCAAGAGCCATTCTTTCTGCAGCTGCTGCTTCTGCTCCGCCACCACTGTAGTTGATTATTTTGGCACCCATTTTATTCGCATATTGGAATGCCTTTACTGTGTTCTGAAGATTATTAAATCCGGCTCCCGAGCTGTCATAGTACTTCAAAGCCATGATTCTTACTCGAGGACAAACTCCACTTAATCCAATGCCATTGGCCGCACTTGCTGCGATAATCCCTGAAATGTGGGAACCGTGCCCGTGGGTATCGTAAGGAAGAGCTACATCATTTACAAAGTCCCAACCAATTACGTCATCAACAAATCCATTTCCATCATCATCGATTCCATTACAACTTTTATCTCTACAGACCACTTCTCCACTGGCAACGGCAGGATTCCAAGGACCACTTTCTCCTGCATTTACCCACAAATTGTCTTTTAATTCGGGATGAGTGTAGTCAATCCCCGTATCTACTACTGCAACAACAATGTCTTTGGAGCAATTAGAAGTTCCATTTTTCAGTGGTTGTATCAGGGGAGTAAAAGATTCAAAAAAACCAATATTGGTTAAGCCCCAATCTTGACTGATTAAAGGATCCAATTGGGTTACTTTTGCTCCAGTTTGAGATTCAACAGAAAAGGCCTCATCCGGAATAGCTGGATAATTTAATTGTTTAATTCTTCTTTCAGACTGAGAAAGTTCTCGAGCGGAAACGCTGAAAGGCAAAACAAAAATAAGAGCGAGTATCGCTAAGTACCACTTTTTAACCACTGGCTTGTCCTGCATTAACTACCCCATTAGCTACTGGAAGAATTGTCCGAGGGACTCTTCTCCCTGCCTTTTTTATGAGCAAAGGGGGTGCCAGGGGGGGGAACTATTTCGTGCCTAAATTAGCCTTAATACAGGGAGAATACAGGTTAGCTCTGTCTAAGAAATAGGGACTTTGAGCCCTAGTTTGTCACGGTTGTAGGGCAGTTTCGCGATCAGCAGCCCCTGTCGGTGAAGGCGGAAGTTGAAGGGAAATGAGCTCTTTAGATACGCGTCCCTCGTTTTTAATCGCTTTGTAATAGAGATAGTTTCTCAACACCAGTTTTACATAATTACGAGTTTCGTTGATGGGAATAAATTCCACAAACACATCCAGTGGGTAATGTCCTGCTCTTTTCCACCAAGAACTTACTCGATTTATCCCAGCGTTGTAAGCGGCAGCTACTAAAGCAGGATGGGGCGCTATTTGATTCAATTGATTCAGATGATAACTAGCAAGCTTGATATTTTCACTTCCCCGAAAAAGATAACCATTACTGGAGGGCCGAGGAGTTCGCCACTGCTCCATAAGGAATTTAGCTAAGTTAGGCATGAGCTGCATAAACCCTTTCGCGCCAACGCGAGAAACAGCTCCGGGATTAAAAGCACTCTCCTGCCTCATAATAGAAAAAATAAAATCAGGATCCACAGACCAGGTTTTCCCTAACCACTGCACTTGCTCAAGCAAAGGCTGATGAAAAAGATGGACAAACTCTGCAACTGCTTCAGAGCTCTGTACAGGCTCTCCGCTTTCTTCTCCCATCAGAATCGCATTTACTATTTTCATTGCTTCCAAATGATTCCCAACTGCCTGAAAAAGCCTGGACAAATAAAGTAATGCTTGAAGATTCCCTTTTGCATCCGAAATGAGTCTTTCTTTCGCAAGGAGAAGGAATTTATTGGCATCCTTTCTTAACCCAAACTGAATTCTTTCTTCTGCTTTTCGAATCCACTCTTCAACAACAGAAGAAGTTTCAAAAGTTTTAGATTGAGAAAGGGGTTCCAATGGAAACAAAGAATCCTGGCCTTTTTTAATGTCAGCTAAATAATTATAGTAGCCAGGCAGAGGAACGCTTCTTAATTCCTTCCAATACTTTTCTTGGTCCGCACTTCCTTCGGCTGACATCCGAAAGAGCCAGTAGGCTTTTTTGGCTCTATTAGAAATTGAATCATCTGAATCACACTGCTCTAAAAGTAGGTTTTTTCCCTCCTCACTCTTGCCTTCAACAAACTGAAGAAGAGAGACAAGAA
>Ga0214917_10002865_pt1 | contig 20594 bp, 10 predicted proteins | sample LL_1208_BB_MetaG_FD_177983 | JGI IMG/M metagenome (GOLD analysis project Ga0214917, IMG submission 177983) | Freshwater microbial communities from Lake Lanier, Atlanta, Georgia, United States - LL_1208_BB | ecosystem: Environmental > Aquatic > Freshwater > Lake | place: USA: Georgia | collected...
CAGTCGCGGTAGGGCCAGATGTTGCGGGGATTGTCGCTGTGGTAGCCGATCGTGTCGGCGAACCGGACGACGTCGAGCCAGCCGATCGCCATCCGCTCGCCGTAGTGCGGGCTGGCCAGCAGCCGGGCGACGAGCCGCTCGTAGGCGTCCGGGCCGCGATCCTGCTCGAAGGCCGCCACCTCGTCGGGCGTGGGGGGCAGCCCGATGAGGTCGAACGACAACCGCCGGATGAGCGTCCGCCGATCGGCCTCGGGGGCCGGCGCCATGCCGATCGCCGCGAGCCGGCGGCGCACGAGATGATCGACGCCGTGCTCCCCCGCGGGCACCACCGGCTTCACGGGGGGCTCGTAGGCCCAGTGCCGCTCGTAGGCCGCCCCTTCCGCGATCCAGCGGGTGAGCAGGTCCTTCTGCCGCGGGTCGAGCCGCTTGTGCGCCTCCGGCGGGGGCATCACCCGATCGGAGGCGGTGGCGACGATCCGCGTCACGAGTTCGCTCGCCTCGGGCCGCCCGGGGACGATCGCTCCGGAGGCCAGCGCCGCGTCGCGGTCGTCGAGCCGCAGGTCGGCCTGGCGATGGCCGGCGTCGGGGCCATGGCAGGAGAAGCAGTTGTCGGAGAGGATCGGCCGGATGTCGCGGTTGAACCGCACGGGCTCCGCCGCCGCGACCGGCGGCACCGCGGCGATCGCGGCGAGCACCGCCAGCCGCCGCCACGACGCCACGCCACGCCACGCTCTCGCCACTTGGATCACTCCATGGCATCCACACCCGCGTCATATCATACTTCGCATACGGGCAGGGCCAAGCTGGAGCGGAATCCCGAGCGGAGCGGGGGGCAGCATGCACATCGACGCAGGTCGGCAGGTCTTCGCACCGAACGTCTGGACGCCGGCGGCGGAGGTGTTCGTGAGCCGGGTGCGGTTCGATCCAGCCACCCCGTCGGCCGCGCTCATGGCGGCGGCCACGCGGATCGATGCCGTGCTCCCCACCCGGCGGGAGCTGTTCGGCCCCTTCCCGGCCGACGCCGGACCGCTGGCCTGGCCGCGGCTGCTCGGCGAGGTGGCCGCGAGTCTCCAGACCGAAGCCCGCCGGCCGGCCACGCGGCTGGTGCGACCGGTGCCGACCGCCGACACGGCGGCATGCGACCTCGTCATCGAGGCCCACGACCCGCAGCTGGCGGCCGCCTGCCTCGCGGAGGCCGCGGCGCTCATCGAGACCTGCCTGACGGCCGATCCGCCGCCGGTCGGCCCGCTCCGCGACCGTCTCGTCGGGCTGGCCGATGACGTCTGCGTCGGGCCCGGAACGATGCTGATCGTGCGGGCCGCCGCGGCCCGCGGCATCCCCTGGCGCCGGCTGGGAGGCGAGTGCCTGGTGCAGCTGGGGCAGGGCGCCCGGCAACGCCGGATCTGGACCGCCGTCACCGACCGCACGTCGTCGATCGCCGAGGGCATCGCCATCAACAAGCAGCTCACGAAGGACCTGCTCGCCGCGGCCGGCGTGCCGGTGCCGCTCGGCCGCGTCGTGGAGTCGGCCGCCGAGGCGTGGGAGGCCGCACGGGCGGTCGGACTTCCCGTGGTGGTCAAGCCGGCCGACGGCAACCATGGCCGGGGGGTGTTCCTCAACCTCACCACCCGCGACGAGGTGGAGCAGGCGTTTCCGGTCGCCTCCGCCGAAGGCCGCCGGGTGCACACCGTGATCGTCGAGCAGTTCGTGCCGGGCGTCGAGCACCGGCTGCTCGTGATCGGCGGCAGGATGATCGCCTGCGCCAAGGGAGAGCACATCTCCGTCACGGGTGACGGTCGCCACACCGTGGCCGAACTCATCGAGCTGCAGATCAACTCGGATCCGCGGCGGAGCCGCTCCGAGGCGTCGCCGAACAAGACGGTGGACCTGGATGCCACCGTGCGGGCGCAGCTCGCGCAGGAGGGCGTGACGCCCGACACCGTGCCGGCCGCGGGACGCGGCGTGCTCGTCCGGCAGATCGGCACCCACGGTCTCGACGTCACGGCGGACGTCCATCCGGAGATGGCCGCGGTCGCCGTGCGGGCGGCCCGGGCCGTCGGCCTCGACATCGCGGGCATCGACCTGATCGCGCGGGACATCCACCGCCCTCCGGCGGAGCAGGGGGCGAAGGTCTGCGAGGTGAACGCCGGGCCGCAGCTGATCATTCACGCGCAGCCGTCGCGCGGCCCCGGGCAGCCCGTCGGCGAGGCGATCGTGGACCTGCTCTGCGAGACGGGGCCGCCCGGGCGCATCCCGGTGATCGCCATCCTGACCGCCGACCCCGACGCCGACACGGCCCTGGCACTGGCCGTCGAGCGGCGGCTGCGGGACGCCGGCCGGACGACCGGGCTGTCCTGCGCGGCGGGCCGCTGGCTGGCCGGCCTGCAGTGCTCGTCCGACCGTGGCGACACGACGGCGGCCGCCCGCGACCTGTTCGTCGCACCCGACATCGACGTGGCGGTGCTCGGCCTCGACTGGCGATCGCTCGCCGCCAGCGGGCTGCCCACGGACCGCTGCGACGTGCTCGTGCTCGGCCCGCTCGCAGCCGGCGCCGTCGGCCCGGCCGGCGTCACCCCGGCCGAGGTCGTGGACGCGGTCGCGGCGACGCTGTCCCCCTCCGGCACCGTCGTGCTCGTCGAGGCCGACGCCGCCACCACGCGGCGGGCCGCCACGAGCGGACGGACCGTGCTCCACGTCGCCCGCGCCGACGCGGCGGCGGCGATCGCGGCCGCGCTGGGCCCGCGCTGAGCGGCCGCCCGGCCCGTCACACCCGCGGAATCTCGAAGCCCTCGCGGGGCTTCCGCGCGGCGAACGCGGCGGCCTGCTCGTCGCCCGGAATCGTCTCGGTGGCCGGATCCCACTTGATCGTGCGGCCGAGGCGGGCGGCGATCGCGGCGAGGTGGCAGGTGTTCATGGCGATGATGTGGCTGTGCACGTCCGACACCGGCAGACCGCCCTCGCGGATGCAGCGGTAGAAGTTGTCCTTGTGGCCCTCGAAGGGCTTCCCGTTGTAGAGCGCCTTCAGGTCGTCGTCGCCGAAGGACTCCTTGTCCCAGCCCTCCTCGATCGGCGTGCCGGTGATCTTGCTGCGATTGACGAACAGCCGCCCCTTCGTGCCCTCGAAGAGGATGCCGTTGTCGCCGCGGCTGGTGATGACCAGCTCGGTGCCGCTGGCGAACCGGCAGGGCACCGAGAAGTCGTAGGCGGTGTTGTAGCAGTCGTCGACGGTGGGAGCGCCGTCCTTGAAGGGCACCGGATGCCGGGCATCGACGCCGTTGATCTCGATCGGGCCCTTGCCCTTGGTGTTCTCCTTGAGCGCCCACTGCGCGATGTCGACGTGGTGCGCGCCCCAGTCGGTGAACTTGCCGCCGGAATACTCGTACCACCAGCGGAACTCGTAGTGGCAGCGCCGGTTGCGGTACGGCACCTTGGGCGCCTGGCCGAGCCACATGTCCCAGTCGAGGCCGCCGGGCACGCTCTCGACGGGGAACGGTCCGCCCGTGGGGCTGCCGTTGATGCCGGCCGTCACCCGCCGGATGTCGCCCAGCAGCCCCTTGTGGACCATGTTGACGGCGCGGAGGAACTGGTCCTTCTTCGCCCGCTGCTGCGTGCCGATGAAGAACTGCAGCTGCGGGAATTTCTCCGCGGCGGCCCGGGCGAGCTGCCCCTCCTCCAGCGTGAGCGTGAGCGGCTTCTGGCAGAAGACGTGCTTGCCCGCCTGCAGGGCCTCGACGGCGATCTTCACGTGCCAGTGGTCGGTGGTGACGATGCTGACGACGTCGATGTCCTTGCGCTCCAGCACCTTGCGATAGTCGCCGTAGGTGTCGGCCTTGCCGTTGCCGATCCGCACGTCGTACTTCGCCCGTTCCGCCCGGTCCTTGTCGACGTCGCAGACGGCGAGGATGTCGCCGAACTTCGCATGGCCGACGGCGTCGCCCAGGCCCATCGAGCCCGTGCCGATGCAGCCGATGCGCGGCCGGTCGGTGGCGGCCTGGTTCGCGAAGGCGGTCGCCGTCCAGGGAATGTAGGGGACGAAGCCCGTCGCCGCCGTGCCGCCCACGGCCGCCGAGGCCCCCAGTGACGTGCCCAGAAATCCGCGTCGCGTCGTCCGCACTCGTCGTTGCATGATGCTCGCCCTCCCCGTGGTTGTCCGCGTTCGATCCGCCCCGGCAGAGTGTGCGGTCGGGGCGGCCGGCCTGCAAGGGTGCCCGGCGGACGATGGCCGCCGGCGGGTGGTCCGGGCCCGCGTCACGCGAGCGCCGCGTGGAGGATCTCGACCGGGTGCAGCGCCACGCGGCCGGTGCCATCCCTGATCTGCTGACGGCAGCTCGTGCCGGGGGCGGCGACGAGGACGTCGGCGGCGGCCGCGCGGACGGCGGGGAACAAGGCGAGTTCACCGATCTGCATCGAGAGTTCGAAGTGCTCGGCGTGGTATCCGAACGAGCCGGCCATCCCGCAGCAGCCGCTGGGCATCGTCTCGACCGTGTAGTTTCGCGGCAGCGACAGGCTCCGCACGCTGGCCGCCAGCGACGACAGGGCCTTCTGATGGCAATGCCCGTGGAGCTTCACGGTACGGGCCGCGTCATGGAACCGGGTCGGGTCGATCCGCCCGCGGTCGGCCTCGCGGGCCAGGAACTCGTCGATCAGGAGCGTGCGGCCCGCCAGCCGCCGCGCGGCGCCGGCGAACGCCGTGGGCACGAGGTCGGGGTACTCGTCGCGGAATCCCAGGATCGCCGACGGCTCGATCCCGACCAGCGGCGCCTCGTCGTCGACCAGGTCGGCGAGCGCCTCGACGTTGCGGACCGCCAGCGCGCGGGCCTCGCGGAGCAGCCCCGTGGAGATCTGGGCCCGGCCGCTGTCGGCGTGCGCCGGCGTGATCACCTCGTAGCCGAGCGACTCGAGGAGCTCCACGGCCCGGACGCCCAACGGCACGTCCAGCGTGTCGGTGAACTCGTCCACGAACAGGTGCACGCGACCCAGCGGCCGCGGGCCGGCCGCGGGAACGCGGCGCCGCAGCCAGCCGCGCAGCGTCGTGGCGTGCAGCCGCGGCAGCGAGCGGCCCGCCGCGAACCCCGCGAGCCGCTTGAGGAGCGGCGCGATCAGGGGGGACGACACCGCGAGGTTGTACGCCCACGGCGCCAGTCCGGCCCGCCGCATGGCCGCGGCCGATCCGGCGATCAGCCGGCTGCGGAACGGAACGCCCCGCGCGTCGTGGCGATGCTGCTCCCACTCCGCCTTCAGCCGGGCCATGTCCACGTTGGAGGGGCACTCCGACTTGCAGGCCTTGCAGGAGAGGCAGAGGTCCATGACGGCCGCGAGTTCGGGCCGGTTCCAGGGATCGGCGGCCGCCGGATGCGCGTCGAGCGCCTGCCGCAGGACGTTGGCCCGCGCGCGGGTCGTGTGCTGCTCGTCGCGGGTGGCCATGAAGCTCGGGCACATCGTGCCACCCGCCGCGGCCGGCTTGCGGCACTGTCCGACGCCGGTGCACTTCTCGGCCGCCCGCAGCACGCCGCCGGTGTCGGCGAACCGGAACACCGTGTCGTGGTGCGGCGCCGCCGCGCCGGGCACGATCCGCAGGCTGGTGTCCATCGGCGGCGCGTCGATGATCTTGCCGGGATTGAGGATGCCCTGCGGATCGAAGGCCCGCTTCACCCGCTCCAGCAGGCGGTGGCAGTCGTCGCCCACCATCGTGCGGATGAACTCGCCCCGCAGCCGGCCGTCGCCGTGCTCGCCGCTCAAGGACCCCCGATACTTCTTCACGAGCTTCGCCACGTCGGTCGCCACGCCGCGGAACGTGGCCAGCCCCGCGGCGGTCCGCAGGTCGAAGAGCGGCCGCAGGTGCAATTCGCCGGCACCGGCATGGGCGTAGTGGATGCAGTCGATGCCGTACTTCTCCTCGAGCAGCCCGTCGAACTCGGCAATGTAGGCCGGCAGGTCCTCCACGGCCACGGCCGTGTCCTCGACGATCTCGCGGGGCTTGGCGTCGCCCGGGACGTTGTTCACCAGGCCCTGTCCGGCCCGCCGCAGCGCCCACACCCGCTCCCCATCGGCACCGTGGAGCACCGGGAAGGCGTAGCCGAGGCCGGCCCTGCGGAGGTCGTCCTCGATCGCCCGCAGCGCCGCGCCGACGGCGGCCGGCGACGCGTGCTTCGCCTCCACCACGAGGATCGCGCCGGGATCGCCCACGACGAACCCACGGTTCCGCGCCTGTTCGGCGTTGCCCTTGGTGCAGTCGAGGATCGTCCGGTCGATGAGTTCGCAGGCGGTGAGCAGCGGTGCGGACGCGTCGTCAGCGGACACCGCCGGCCCGCCCCGCCGATGCCGCATCACCACCAGCGTCGCCTGCAGCGCCTCGGCGACGCTGCCGCAGTGGACGACGAGCAGGCTGCCCGGCGGCGGCAGGGGCACCAGCGACAGCTCGTATTCGACGCCCACGAACAGCGTGCCCTCCGAGCCGGCCAGCAGCCGGCAGAGATTGAAGGGCCGCGGCGCGGCGGGATCGAAGCAGTCGGCGTCCATGACGGCGTCGAGGGCGTAGCCGGTGTTGCGGCGGACGACCTCCGGCCGCGGGAAGGAGTCGCGGATCAGGCGGCGGTTGCCGGCATCTCCGAGCAGGTCGCGGAGCACGCGGTGGATGCGGGTCTCGAGCGTGTCGGGGCCGCCGCACTTCGCCGCGAACGACTCGGGCGACAGCGGGCCGAACGTCACCTCCGAGCCGTCGGCGAGGTAGCCCCGGGCCCGCAGGAGATGGTCGCGGGTGGAGCCGTAGGCGATGGAGTTCGAGCCGCAGGAGTTGTTGCCGACCATGCCCCCGATCGTCGCCCAGCCGGCGGTGGAGGTCTCGGGACCGAAGAACAGGCCGTGGCGGGCGAGCTGCCGGTTCAACTCGTCCCGGACCACGCCCGGCTGCACGCGGACGGTCCGGCGGCCGACGTCCACGCCGAGCACCCGGTCGAGGTGCCGGCTCATGTCGACGACGATGCCGCCACCGACGACCTGCCCGGCCAGCGAGGTGCCCGCGCCGCGGGGCACCAGGCCGATCCGCTCCGCCGCGGCGAACCGCACCAGCTCGCCGACGTCGGCCTCCGTCGCGGGCACCGCGACCGCCAGCGGTCGCTCCTGGTATTCCGAGGCGTCGGTCGCGTAGATCGTCCGGGCGAGGTCATCGAGCCGCAGCTCGCCCTCGAGCCGCGTTGCGAGCGACGCCAACCGGGCCGCGAGCGGGGAAGGGTGCATGGGCCGACGGGCCTCGGGTCGCGGAAACGCGGGCACCGTCGCCGACGCCGGGACGGGGTCTCGCTGCATGATACGCCCCGCGGCGACCGCGTGCTGCCCCGGGCGGCATCCCGCCGTATGCTGTGCGGGACGATGCCGACCGAGCAGCTGCCGTTGTTTCCCGATGCCGACGCGGTCGATCCGGCGCCGCCTGACGCGGCCGTCGCCGCGACCGCCCGCGCGCTCGACCCGCGGATCCGGCTGGGCACGTCGAGCTGGGCCTTTCCCGGCTGGACCGGCCTCGTCTACGCCGCCCGGGCCGGCCGTCCCGTGCCCGAGCAGTCGCTCGCCCGGCACGGACTGGCCGCCTACGCGGCGCACCCGCTCATGCGGACGGTGAGCCTCGACCGCACGTTCTACGCGCCCCTGGCGACCGCGGAGTATGCCCGCTATGCCGGCCAGGTGCCGCAGGGATTCCGCTTCGTCGTCAAGGCACCGGCGGCGATCACCGACCCCGTCGTGCGGCGGCCGGGCGCCGGCGAGCCGCTGCGTGACAACCCGCTGTTCCTCGACGCCGCCGCCGCGACGGCGTCGTTCGTGCGGCCTGTCGTCGAGGGGCTCGGCGACAGGGCCGGGCCGCTCGTGTTCCAGTTTCCGCCGCTCGGGTCGCGGCTGCTGGCCGACGGACGGCGGCTGGCGGCGCGGATCGCCGCCTTTTTCAGCGTCCTGCCACGCGGACCCCTGTATGCCGTCGAGGTCCGCGATCCGCAGCTCGCCTCGACGGCGCTGGCCCGCGGTCTCGACGACGCGGGCGTCGCGGCCTGCCTGGCGGTGCACGCGCGGATGCCGCCGGTGGCCGACCAGGCGGCGGTGTTCACGCCCCCCGCGGCGGACCGGCGACTGCCGCTGGTGGTCCGCTGGAACCTGCACGCCGGCCGGGGCTACGAGGAGGCGAAGGCCGCCTTCTTCCCGTTCGACCGGCTCGTGCAGGAAGACCGGCCGGGCCGGTCGGCCCTCGCGGCACTGGCCCGCGACGCGGCCGCCGCCGGCCGCGACGTGTTCATCACGATCAACAACAAGGCGGAGGGCTCGGCGCCGCTCTCCGTCCTCCGGCTGGCGGAGGCGATCACGCGGTCGTCGTGATCTGGCCGTCGGCCGCCACCGCCCGCCGCAGGACGAGCCGCGTGAGCAGGTGCAGCAGGAAGCCCACGGGCCCGGCCAGGAACGTGAGCACCAGCGCGAGCGTGCGGAGGGGCCAGGGGATGCCGAGGCGGACGGCATCCCTGGCGATCCACGCCCCGACCACCATGTCGAACACGAGGTAGTGCGTCCAGGCGGCCGCGAACACCCAGTCGTCGGCGAACACCGCGCGGAGCCCGTCGATCGTCGTCACGTCGCCCGGAGGCGGGCCGTTCGTGACGAGCTTCCAGCCGATGACGCCGGCGTAGCAGGCGGCGAGCAGGCCCGGGACCACCGTGGCGCAGGCGAGGTGCGACACGACCCGCCGGCCGGGCTGGAGCACCAGCGCGATCCAGGCCAGCAGGGCCACGGTGTTGGTGATCTGGAAAAACTGCTGCGGCATGGGGATCCCGAGGCCCGAGGCGGGGAAACGGGCGGCCGCCGCAGCCCGTCGCCCAGCGCGATACCAGTGCGATGGAAGTGCAGTATAGTTGAGGGGGCGGTCGCTCTGCGGGCCGCGAAAGGCACCGGGGGCCGTTGCCATGCGCAAGCCCGAGAGACACGCACCGAGCAGGTGGCCGCTGGCGGCCTGGGCGGCGGCCCTGACGATCGGCCACGCGGCCGCCGCCATCGCCTCGCCCTCGGCCGAGGGGATCGCGTTCTTCGAGACGCGGATCCGCCCGGTGCTGGTGGAGCACTGCTACGCCTGCCATTCGGCCGAGGCCCTCCGCGCCGGCACGCTCAAGGCGAACCTGTTCGTGGACAGCCGCGCCGGCATGGCCAAGGGGGGCGAGAGCGGGGCCGCGGTCGTGCCCGGCCGCCGGGACGACAGCCTGCTGCTGGCGGCGCTCAGGCACGACGGCCTCGAGATGCCGCCCACGGGCAAGCTGCCCGACGCGGTGATCGCCGACTTCGAGCAGTGGATCGACATGGGAGCGCCCGATCCGCGGGACGAGCCGGCCGCCACGGTGAACGAACGCGTGATCGACGTCGAGGCGGGCCGCCGGCACTGGTCCTACCGCCGCCTCGCGCCGGTGTCGCCGCCGGAGACCGCGACGGCCGGCTGGCCGCGGAACGACATCGACCGCTTCATCCTGGCCGCCCAGGAGACGGCCGGTCTCGCGCCGGCGCCGGAGGCCGCGAAGGCCACGCTCTGCCGGCGGGTGTGCCTCGATCTCACCGGCCTGCCGCCCACGCCCGAGGAGCTGCAGTTGTTCCTCGACGACACCACGGCCGACGCCTACGAGCGGCTCGTCGATCGCCTGCTGGCCAGCCCGCGGTTCGGCGAGCGCTGGGCCCGCCACTGGCTCGACGCGGTGCGATACGGCGAGAGCAGCGGCTACGAGTTCGACGCCGACCGGCCCGGTGCCCATCACTACCGCGACTGGGTGATCAAGGCCCTCAACGCCGACCTCCCCTACGACCGGTTCCTGCGGCTGCAGGTGGCCGGCGACCTGCTCGCACCGGGCGACTACGACGCGACCGCCGCCACCGGATTCCTCGTGGCCGGGCCGTATCCCGGGCAGGTGACGGCCAAGACGGTGGAGCCGATCCGCTACGACCAGCTCGACGACATGGTCGCCGCGCTCGGTTCGGGCGTCCTCGGCATGACGATCGGCTGCGCCCGCTGCCACGACCACAAGTACGACCCCATCGGGCACCGTGACTACTACGCCATGATCGCCTGCCTGGGGAAGGCCGTGCAGAAGGAGCACGGCATCGACCTCGAACCGGATGTCACCCGCTCCACCCGGGAGGCCTGGCGGACGGAACGGGCACCGGTTGCGGCGGAGGTCGAGCGGTTCCTCGCGGCCGAACTGCCCGGACGGCTCGCCCGCTGGCTGGCGGCGGAGGCGCCGGCCCGGCAGGCGGCGGCCTGGCTCACGCTCGATCCGACGCCGCACCCGCCGTCCAGGCAGCACTCCCAGAGGGCGGCCAAGGCGACGCTCGCGCCGGACGCCGACGACACGATCGTCGCCACGGGCACGCTCACGACGGACGACACCTACACGCTCGAGTTTCTCACGCACCAGCGCGGCATCCGGGCACTGCGGCTGGAGGCGCTGGCCGCGCCCGCGGCGCCCGGCGGCGGGCCGGGCACGGGACCGGACGGCGGCTTCCGGCTGTCGACGCTCGTCGTGACGGCGACACCGGTGGTGTCCGGCCCCGACCGCAAGCCCGCCAAGCCACGGCTGCGGGCCGTGGCGGCCACCTCGGAGCGGGCCGGGAGCGAGCTCGACAAGGCCGTCGATGCGAGCCACCTCACCGGCTGGAGCGTGGCAGAAGCCGCCACGCCATCCGCCGCCGCCGCCGCCGCGACCGCACCGTCGCGACGCGACCACGCCGCGGTGTTCGCGTTCGACAAGCCGGTGGGTTTCGAGGGAGGCACGCGGCTCACCGTGGAGCTGCGTTTCCAGGACGGACAGCACGGCCTGGCGCGGCTGCGGCTGGCGATCACGACCGAGGAGAGCGAAGGCGGGCTCGCCGCGGTCGCCGCGCCGCAGGCCGCCCGCGAGATCGCGGCGCTGCTGGAGGCCGGCCGCGTCGCGGGCCGCGGGCCGGCCGATCCGGCGGTCGCGACGGAGGCGGCGCGGTGGCTGGGCCGCTTCGACGCCGAGGTGGAGCGGGAGGTGGACCGCCTGGCGGCCGTCGACGCCCGGGAGCCGAAGCCGAACCTCGTGAAGGTCTACGCCGCCACGAACGGCCCCTGGGTGATCACGAACAACGCGCAGGCCGTGAAGACCGGCAGCGAGGACGTGTTCGTGCTCGCCCGCGGCGAGGTGGGTCGCAAGAAGGGCAAGGCGGCTCCGGGCTTCGTGCTGGCCACGATCGCCACCGACGAGTCCGAGCGGGCACTCCTCGCCGGCCCCGCCGCCACGCCCCTGCCCGATGCACGGCTGGGACTGGCGGCCTTCCTCACCGACGTCGACCACGGCGCCGGTCCGCTGGCGGCCCGCGTGATCGTGAACCGCCTCTGGCATCACCACTTCGGCCGCGGCATCGTGGCCACGCCCAACGACCTGGGCACGCAGGGAGAGCCGGCCACGCACCCCGAACTGCTCGAATGGCTCGCCAACCGGCTCGTCGACGACCGCTGGAGCCTCAAGAGCATCCACCGGCTCATCGTCACGAGCGCCACCTACCGGCAGTCGGGGGAGGTCACCGCGGCGGGCCGATCTCGGGACCCCGACAACCGGCTCCTCTGGCACCGCGCGCCCAGGCGGCTGGAGGGGGAGGCGATCCGCGACGGCCTGCTCGCGGCCGCGGGCACGCTCGACCTGTCGATGTACGGCCGCACCGGGCTCGACGTGAAGCTGCCCCGGCGGAGCATCTACCTGACGGTGAAGCGGAGCGAGCCGATCGGCTTCCTGCGGGTGTTCGACCAGCCGGAGCCGCTCCAGCCGGTGGGCGCCCGCGGCATCGCCACCGTGCCGACGCAGGCGCTCACGATGCTCAACTCGCCCTTCGTGCGGGCGGCCGCCGAGGGCCTCGCCCGGCGGGCCCGCACGGCGGTCGGCCGCGGTCCGGCCGACGCGGCGGGCGAGGCGGCGATCGACCACTGCTTCGTGGTGGCGGTCTCGCGGCGACCCGACGACGAGGAACGTGGCCGTTTTGCCGCGCTGCTCGCCGACCGCGAGCAGGCCCTCGCCGCCGACGCCGCGGGCCGGCAGGCGGCGCTGGCCGACGTCTGCCAGCTGATCTTCTGCCTCAACGAGTTCGTGTACGTGGACTGACACGGAGCCCTCGACGGGACACACCATGCAGCGCAGCGTCGCGGCACACGCATCGGTCGCGCGGCTCGGCGAGCTCGTGCTCCCCGGGCGGCGGTCGTTCCTGCAGGCCGCGGGGCTGGGCTTCGGCGGGCTGGCGCTGGCCGCCTTGCTCGGGGAGGAGTCGCGAGCCGCCGCCGCGGGCCCGACGGCCGCACCGCCCCACCATCCGCCACATGCCAGGCGGGTGATCTGGCTGTTCATGACCGGCGCCCCGTCCCACGTCGATACCTGGGACTACAAGCCCGAACTGCAGGCGCGGAACGGCCAGCCGCTGCCCGGTGCCGACAGCCAGGTGGGCTTCTTCCAGACCAGCGGCAAGTGCCTCGCCAGCCCGTTCGCGTGGGCGCGGCACGGGCAGTCGGGCACGTGGGTGAGCGACCTGTTTCCGCACCTGTCCCGCCACGTCGACGACATGTGCTTCATCCACTCGATGCACCTGCGGGCCAACAACCACGCGCCGGCCGCGATGGAGTTGATGAGCGGGTTCAGTCGGCCCGGCATGCCGAGCATGGGGTCCTGGCTCGACTACGGCCTCGGCAGCATGAACCGGGACCTGCCGAGCTTCGTGGTGCTGCACGAGCGCAAGCCGCGGGGAGACGACCAGATCTGGTCGGCCGGGTTTCTGCCCAAGGGGCACGCGGCCCTGGCCATCGACGCCCGGCGGCCCGTGGCGATCGACGACCTGTCGCTGCGGACGGGCCAGACGCTGGCCGCCCAGCGGGCCCAGCTCGATCTGCTCGCCGCGGCCAACGCGGCGCACGCGGCCGCCCGCCCGTCGGCGACCGACCTGGCCGCACGGATCGCGAGCTTCGAGCTGGCCTACCGGATGCAGACGGCGGCGCCGGAAGCGGTCGATCTGTCACGGGAGTCGCAGGCCACGCACGATCTCTACGGCACCGCCGATCCGACGTGCGGCGTGTTCGCCCGGCAGTGCCTGACGGCGCGGCGGCTCGTGGAGCGCGGGGTGCGGTTCGTGCAGATCTTCGCGGGCCGGGGCGTGCAGGGCGACGGCAGCGTCGACGACGTGCCCTGGGACGGCCACTCCGACATCCAGACCAACCACCGCCAGTGCGGACTGGCGACCGACCGGCCCGCGGCCGCGCTGCTGGCGGATCTGAAGTCCCGGGGAATGCTCGAGGATACGCTCGTGATCTGGGGTGGTGAATTCGGTCGCACGAGCGACTCCCAGGGGGGCAAGGGCCGCGACCACAACCCGGCCGGCTTCACGATCTGGCTGGCGGGCGGCGGGGTGAAGGGGGGCCTGCACTACGGGTCCACCGACCCCTTCGGCTACCGGGCGGTGGAGAACCGGGTGCACGTCAACGACCTGCACGCCACGCTCCTGCACCTGCTGGGCATCGACCACGAGCGGCTGACCTACCGTCACAACGGCCGCAACTTCCGGCTCACGGACGTCGGCGGCAGCGTGATCCACGACGTGATCGGGTAGGACGAACCGGCGGGCGTGCACCGGCGGCGCGGGCCGCCCCTCGCCTCACTTGTCGGCCGCGGGCGTCGCGAAGGCCGGCTCCGTGCCCGCGGCGACCGCCAGGAGCCGGGCCTTGCGGCCGGCCGCCACCTCGGCCGCATTTTTCGTGAGCGTCAGGAGCTGCTTGCGACTGGTGCCGGACAGCACGTCGCGGATCATCCGCGCCTCGCGGCCGTCGTTCTCGAACAGCACCTCGTTCCGCAGCAGCACCGTGACGCGGCCCCTCCCCTTGGCGGCGCGGGCCACGCCCGACCACTCCCGCGACTTCGACAGGCTCCAGAAGGACTCGAACTTCTTCTGTTGCTGGGTGTCGGCCACGAAGGTCCGCAGACCGTCGATGTTGATCATGTCCACCGCGGTCAGACACGCCCGATCCTCCTTGACGGCCGTCTCGAAGACCGCGGCGACGGGATCGTCGATCATCTCGACGCCCTGGAGCGACAACAGCGGACCCTTGTACGGCTGCAGCGCCGTGGCGAGTTCGAGCGTCATCGACCGCAGCCCGTCGAGCGACACCACCGTGGTGGCGCCGGCCAGGGCGGCCGCGGCCTCGACATCGAGGTCGGCGAGGCCGTCGAGGTCGAGTTGCTTGCCGCCCCGCGCGAGCGTCTGGGCGACCGTCTTCGTCAAGCGGCCCCGTCCGGCGGGCACCCCCTCCCGCCGCCGCACCGTCAGCACGCCCGGGGCGCGGACGACGGCATCGAGCGGCGTGCCGGTCGTGCCCCCGATCCACACGGTGCTGGCCGGCGGCACCTGCGGATGCCGGCTTCTCAGCGTGTTGACCGCGGCGACGGGATCGGCGCTGTCGCGGACCTCCTGCAAGACCGCCTCGCGACCGGATGCGTCCTCCGCGCCTCGGGCGACGGCCGCGCTGAAGAGGGCGTCGGCTTCCGCCAGACAGACCTTCATGACGGCGGCGGCGGCCTCGGCGGGCGTCGGCACCGGCGCGACGAGCGCCCGCAGGCTGCGATCGCGACCGGTCTCCGCAGGCACGAGGTCATCCACGGCGCACTCGACCTGCCGGAGCGAGGCCAGCGACAGGGACGGGCCGGCGTACTGCAGGACCGCCGCGGTGGCGGCCGCATCCAGCTTCGGCAGCCCGTCGAGCGTGAGCCCTCGCGACGACGAGGCGAGCATGCGTGCCGACTCGGGCGGAAGCTCGACGACGTCGTCGAGCACGAGATCCTTCCGCCCGGCGGCCAAGCCGGCGGCGGTCGCGGCGTCGAGCCGCGCGAGCCCGGGCAGGCTGCAGGTCCCGGACGCTGCCACGGCCGCCCGGAGGAGCGCCGGCGACGCGTCGGGCCCGAGCCTGGCCGTCCGCAGTCCGGCCAGCGACAACCGTGGCCCGGCGTAGCGGGCCAGCGCCAGCGATTGCTCCGGCGAGAGGGCCTCCATGCCGTCGAGCCCCAACTCGGCCCGACATTCGGCCAGTGCGGCGAGCAGTTCGCCGGAAGGGCTCGTGATGCCCGGAAAGCCGAGCGACTTGCGTCCGCCGGCCAGGGCCTTCACGAACTCGATCGCCGGCGGCGACACCCCCGCGAACACGATGCAGCCCTCGCCGGCACCCATGGCGGTCAGCCAGTCGGGAGGAGCCCCCTGCTGCCAGGCCGACGGCGACCAGAAACGCACCACGCCCGGGTGCGCGGCGATCCGCTGGCAGGCGCGGGCATCGAGTTCGCACGGCGGGAAGATGTCGATCTCGTCCCCGCCCGCCTCGATGATGGCGGCGACGTCGGCGGCGGACAGCGTCTCGGGCTGGGCCCTGACCGACAGCCGCACCTGGTCGGGCATCACGGGCTCCGGCCGCTCCCGCACCGACAGCGATTCATCCGCATACGCCAGCCAGTACCGGCCCTGCACGGGGGGTGACGCCTCGAGGAAACGCAGGCCGGTGGCGCACGCGGCGGGCGGCGTGTCCTCGCGGGCCGTCAGCCGCGCCCGGACGAACAGTGTCGACTTTCCCAGCACGGACGGCGGCAGCACGTGGGTCCGCTCGTCGCTCATCGCCGTCGCGTCGAGGCGGGCGAGTCGCGTCCAGCGCCGGCCGTCCATCGACGCCTCCAGTTCGAGCGTGACCGTCGCGTCCGTGATCCGCGTCGGCGCCCAGACCGCGATCCCCCCCGCGGCGAACGGCAGCTTGAGCGCGAACCGGACCGTGCCCGTCCGGGACTCGTTGGCCAGGCCGAGGAAGGTCTCGCCCGTCGGCAGCGTGCGAACGGCCGTCCCCTTCTGGTCGCAGACGTCCGTGGGGAAGTCGTGGGCGCCGAGCACCTCGATCGTCGCCCCCCCGGGAACGGTCGTGGTCTGCACGGTCGCCGCCGGCTGCGGCGTGGCGCGGAGAGCGTCACGCTCCGCACGGTGCACGCCGATGACGCGGGTGACGTCCGCGAGCAGTTCGTCGGAGACGCCGACGCCGCGGAGATCGGTTCCCTCCAGCAGCGTGGTGAAGTCGAACACCTGCTGGCATTCCGTCAGCACGGGCAGGTCGTCGTGACACACCCGCCCGGTGGGGTTGCTCTCGGCACGCTCGGCGGAAAGGCCCGCCTCCGGGACGTCGTGCCACACCTTCACGATCTGCACCGCATGGCCGGACGCACCGCCGGCATGCCGGCACCAGACATCGACGACCCGCACCCCGGCCTCGCCGGGCCCGTTCAGGACCGCGCCGGGATCCTCCAGCAGCGTCTGCACACGATCGCGCAGGGCAGCCGCGGGCATGGCGAGTTCGATCCGTTGCGGCCGACCGCCGGCACGGTGGGCGTGGTAATCGACGCCGACCCACGCCTGGCCCGACAGCTGGGCCGCCACGTAGAGCCGCAGGCGAAACGCCGGGTGTTGCTGGGGCGTTGCGCGGAGCAGGGCATCGACGCCGACGAGCGGCGCGTCGAGCAGCTCGACGATCGCGGCCGCCACCTTGTCCGGCGGCGCAAGAGCGGCATCGCCCTGTGCCGGCGCCGGCGACGGATCACCGGCCATGCCGGTCATGACCGCGGCCAGCAGCAGCAGCGGCCAGCGCGGCCTGCGGGAGAACGATGGGCTCATGGTGTGGTGGAGGACGCCCGTGCCTCGTGCATCTGCCGCATGCGCATGCCGCGCCTCGACGCCCGGAACGCCGTCGAGAATACCGCATGCCTCCCGCTCCAACCAGCGTCGCCGGCCGGGCCGACGACTCGGCGCCGCCGCCACCGACAGCCGATCGCCGCGCGCGTCGCGGCCACCAGAGGCGGTCCGCATGGAGCCGACCGCACACCGACGTCCAGACCCGGCGCATCCGCCCGGGCCAGCGGGCCCGCGGCAGTTGCGGGTCGTTCCCCGGATTCGTACAACTTCCCGCACGGGTCCGGCGCTCCCGGGCCGATGCTCACCGACAGGGGATTCCATGGCCACCGCTTCGCACGCCTCCGCCCTCCTTCCCGTCTCGAAGAACGTCGGCACCTCCCTCGACCGGGCCATGAACGCCGGCAAGGGCATCCTCCGGCTCTCGCCCACCTGGGTGCCCCGCAGCTTCCTCCATCCCGGCAAGCGGGTGCGGCTCCACCCCGACGACTACTACGCGTACGGTCTCGACCGCGGCGGCATCGACGAGCGTTGGTTCGCCAGCACCACCGAGGCGGCCAACGAGGGCCGCGTGCCCGACGAGGGGCTGTCGTGGTGCGTGTTCGAGGGGGAACGGTTCCTGCTCCGCGACGCCGTCAGCGAAGGGGCCGCGAAGCTCGTCGGTCCGGCGATCTGGGACCGCTACAAGAAGTGGCCGGTGTACTCGAAGTTCTTCGACAACATGGGGCCGATCCCCCACCACATGCACCAGTCGTTCGACGACGCGAAGCTCGTCGGCCAGGAGGGCAAGCCCGAGAGCTACTACTTCCCGCCGCAGTACAACAACTGCGACAACAACTTCCCCTACACCTTCATGGGGCTGGAGCCCGGCACGACCAAGGCCGACGTGCGCCGCTGCCTGGAACGGTGGAACCGCGGCGACAATGGCATCATCGACCTGGCCAAGGCCTACCGGCTGGAGCGGGGCACGGGCTGGCTGATTCCGCCGGGCGTGCTGCACGCCCCGGGCTCGCTGCTCACCTACGAGCCCCAGTGGGGCAGCGACGTGTTCGCCATGTTCCAGTCGCTCGTCGAGGGCCGGGCCGTGCCGTGGAGCCTGCTCGTCAAGGACATGCCGCAGGAGAAGCACCACGACCTGGACTTCATCATCGGCCAGCTCGACTGGGAGAAGAACGTCGACACCCACTTCAAGGAGTCGAACTTCCTCGAGCCGATCGTGGACGAGAAGCGGAGCGTGGCCGGGGCCACCGACCGCTGGATCGTCTACGGCCACGTGGACGGCAGGCAGCTCTTCAGCGCCAAGGAACTCACCCTCGAACCCGGGACGAAGATCACGATCAAGGATGCGGGCGCCAGCGGCTGGATCACGGTGCAGGGCGAGGGGACGGTGGGCGTGCACGACGTCGCCACGCCGACGCTCATCCGCTTCGGCCAGATGACCGCCGACGAACTGTTCGTCTCCGCCGAGGCCGCCGCCGCGGGCTACACGGTGGAGAACACCGGCCCGGGCCCGCTCGTGTCGCTGCGGTACTTCGGCCCCGACGTCCATCCCGACCTGCCCACGCACGGAAAGGCCCGCTGAGATGCCGCACTCCGCCCCGAAGCTCCACAACGCCATGTGGCCCGGCCTCGTCGGCAAGGGCGCCGATCCGGGCCAGGAGCCGCCGATCAGCCTCGACCGCATGCTCGAGTTGACCGCCGCGGCGAACGTGAACGGCCAGAGATTCGACGGCATCGACTACTTCCTCTTCCTGCCCCACACCAATCCCGAGGCGAGCGAATCGGAACTGCTCGCGATCGCCGACAAGATCGCCCGGCACGGGTTCACGGTGGGATCGCTCGTCGCCCCGGTCTGGCCGGGCACGGTGGGCGACTCGGCGATGGGTGACGCGGCCGCGAAGGAGAAGTTTCTCTCGGCGGTGAAGATGGCCTGCCGGATCGCGAAGGTGTTCGAGAAGCACGGCGTCCGCAAGTACGGCGTGATCCGCATCGACTCGGCCGAGTTCGGCGTGGCCAAGTGGCGGGAAAACCCCAGGGCCAACACGGCCAGGATCGCCGAGACCTTCCGCGAGGCGGCGAAGATCGCCAAGGACCACGGCCAGCGGCTCGCGGCCGAGGGGGAGATCTGCTGGGCGGGCATGCACTCCTGGAAGGACATGCTCGACCTGCTCGAGGAGGTGGGCATGCCCGAGTCCCTCGGCTTCCAGGCCGACCTCGCCCACACCTATCTCTACCTGCTCGGCTACAACGCGCCGGAGCACGCGCTGGTGAAGCCGGGCTATTCCGCGGCGGAGTTCTGGCCGGCCTACCGCGAGATGGTGGCGAAGCTCCGGCCGTGGACGATCGACTTCCACGTGGCCCAGAACGACGGCGAGGTGCACGGCGCCGGCGCGCACGACAAGACCGGCAAGCACTGCCCGGCCGACGACCCCGATGGCAAACTCGACATCGTCACGTGCTCGGGCTACTGGCTCGAAGGCGCGGCCGAGCGGGGCATCCATCACATCTGCTGGGACGGCTGCATGTTCCCCAACGCCACGCTCGAAAACCCGAACACCTGGAACACCATCCTGAAGACCATGATCGCCGTCCGCGACGCGCACGGCTGGGCGTAAGGGATCCGACACGCGAGGCGAGGAGGTCGGCGAACGCTCGACGAGCAGGGGGCCGCCGCGGCCCACGCGAGGAGACTTCTGCCGCCCCCGAGCCGGACCGACTTCATCGATTCGAAACCACGGAACACCCGACAGCAGTTACCCTATGACAAAGCAACTCCGCATCGGCATGATCGGCTACGGCTTCATGGGCCGCGCCCACTCCAACGGCTACAACCGCGTCAAGGATTTCTTCGACCTCGAATACCTGCCCGTCCTGCAGGCAGTGGCCGCCCGCGACGCGGCGAAGGCCCGGGCCTTCGCCGACCGCTGGGGCTACCAGCGGGTGGAGACCGACTGGCGGAAGCTGGTGGCCGCCGACGACATCGACGCGATCGACATCTGCACGCCCAACAACCTGCACGCCGAGATCGCCATCGAGGCCGCGAGGCACGGCAAGGCGATCCTCTGCGAGAAGCCGCTCTCGATGGACGTGGCCGAGGGCGAGCGGATGTGCGCGGCGGTCGAAAAGGCCGGCGTGCCCAATACCGTCTGGTACAACTACCGCCGCATTCCGGCGGTGACCTTCGCCAAGAAGATCATCGACAGCGGCCGGCTGGGCCGCATCTTCCACTACCGCGCGGAGTTCCTCCAGGACTGGACGATCAACGCCGACCTCCCCCAGGGAGGCGCGGCGCTGTGGCGGCTCGACGCTGCGGCCGCCGGTTCCGGCGTCACCGGCGACCTCCTCGCCCACTGCATCGATACCGCCATCTGGCTCAACGGCGGCGTGGCCGACGTCACGGCGATGACCGAGACGTTCGTCAAGGAGCGGAAGCACCAGCTCACGGGCAAGGTGGAGAAGGTCGGCATCGACGACGCCTGCTCGTTCCTCTGCCACTTCAAGAACGGGTCGCTCGGCCTGTTCGAGAGCACCCGGTATGCCCGCGGCCACAAGGCGCTCTACACCTTCGAGATCAACGGCGAGAACATGAGCCTCAAGTGGGACCTCCACGATCTCCACCGGCTGCAGGTGTTCGACTACAAGGACGAAGGGCCGATGCGGGGCTGGAAGAGCGTCCATGTCACCGACGGCGACCATCCCTACATGGACAAGTGGTGGGTGCCGGGCCTGGCGATCGGCTACGAGCACAGCTTCGTCCACCAGGTGGCCGACTTCCTCGACGCCTACGCGAAGAAGCAGCCGGCCCACCCGACGTTCCGTGACGCGCTCGAGACCCAGAAGGTCTGCGACGCCGTGCTGGCCAGCGCGAAGAGCCACCAGTG
>Ga0214917_10002866_pt1 | contig 20594 bp, 17 predicted proteins | sample LL_1208_BB_MetaG_FD_177983 | JGI IMG/M metagenome (GOLD analysis project Ga0214917, IMG submission 177983) | Freshwater microbial communities from Lake Lanier, Atlanta, Georgia, United States - LL_1208_BB | ecosystem: Environmental > Aquatic > Freshwater > Lake | place: USA: Georgia | collected...
AATGATTTTAGAAATAGGACCATTATGTTTTCCATGTATGCCAGTAGGTAAATCAAATGTGCATACAGTAGATTATTTTTCAAAAGAAGAATTACAACAAAATTATGCAAATGACCCAAATGTTGATATCAATAAAATTTGTGATATAACTTATATTTTAAAAGATAAAGTAAAATATAGTGATATAATACCACAAATTTTTGATTATTGTTTTAGCTCACATAATATTGAACATGTTCCTTGTTTAATAACATTTTTAAATAATATTTCCAGTATATTAAAAAATAATTCATATTTTTTTCTTTGTATGCCAGATTATAGATATTGTTTTGATCATTTTAGAAACCCATCTAATATTTTTGAAATTTTAGATAGTTATTATAATAATCAAAATAAACCATCTCCTGTTTCACATTTAGAACACAAATATTTAACTTGTCATAATGATTCAATTAAACATTGGGATATGTTTAAAAATTTAAAGTCAAATATATTTATAAATATTAATGAAACAAAACAATTTTTAAGTTCTCAAACGAAAAAAATAATTAATGAAATTGAGGACATAAAACAATTATATAATAAATGTAAAAATGAATATCTTGACTCTCACTGTTGGAAATTTACGCCATTCACCTTTAGAAATATTATTGATATATTATTTCAAACAGGATTTATTGATTTAAAAATAGAGAGAATATATAAAACTTTAAAAAATTCACATGAATTTTATGTGATATTACATAAATCTTAAAGTTTTACATTTTTTAGTATTTAATTTTAGTATAAAATTAAATATATTAAAATATAATATGGAACAAGGTATTAAACATAAATTATTAATAAACCAATTGGCTTTGTTTAATAAATATATAAAATATAAGATTATAGAAAAAAATAACAATAAATATAGTCCTGATAAAAATGGCAAAAAATATTTAGTTATTATGGCATGTCATTGTAATTCAAATATTAAATTTAATACAATTAGAAATAATTTAAGATATTTTGCGTTTGAAAATTGTGATAAAATAGTTATAAATAGTACAAATTTACAGTATAATGACTCTATTAAACAAATATGTTCTCGTCATAATAATACAAAATATACTGAGATAAATAATAATACATATTGTGATTTCGGAAAATGGGTAAATGTGCTTAATAAGCTTGATGATTATACCAAATATGATTACATTGTGTTAACAAATGATTCATTTATTATTCATAGTTCTATTAATCATTTTTTAAACTTAGCAGTAAAGCATAATGTTGATTTATATGGTTATAATGATTCTACACAAATAATTTACCATTATCAATCATATCTATTTATTTTACGAAATAATGTTATTAATACATTTATTAACAAAGTAATGGATCCTTCATTACAAATTAATGGTCTATCTGATGTAATCGCACACTTTGAGTTAAATATGACAAACTGGTTTCAAACCCATAAAAGTTTTTTAAAAATTGGTAAATTTGGATTAAATAAAGGGCATAATATATTTTATGATAACGATATTCTATATAATCCACTAAAAAAATCAAGTTTACTTCCTTTTACGAAAATTAAACGTATAATATAATATTTTTATAGAACTTTACGAATATGTTGATCCAGTGGCTTGTATCTTTCATTATCCAAACTCTTCATAAAGAGTGTCCAAATGGTGTAGCTTTGAAGAGCATATAATCCTTCTTCACAAAAAAGATTGAGAAGAGCTGGGCTAAACCCAGACATCATAGAGGCATTCTTCTGAGTAGATAAACTTGGGAATCCAAAAGTTGATTTCAAGTTCCAGAAGAGAATATGAGGAGCCTTAAAAGGTTTTCCCCAAAGTCTGTTACCTACTTCAGCATACATATTCTCAATAGAACCCATTAGTGACTTTGACTTAGGGTCAGCTTGGTCCATTTGCATATCGGAGAATATTGCAAGAACCATATCCTCTACATCTTCAGGAGGCAACTTTTGTCTAACAATGCAATCCAGAATCATCTTCAATGCTGATGCGAAGTTAGTGTTCATTCCCCAATCTGCTCGTCTTACAGTATCAACCATGTCAACAAATGTATCTTGTTCGGTAAGATTAACCCAAGCAGGACTAGCGCTAAAAGTCATTATTCTCTTTCCAAGCATAGACTTCTCAGCAACACGAATACCAAGAGCAATAGCAGCATTCATAGGGTCTCCGAACATAGACCCGGATACATCAACCATTGCAATCATCTTACCAAGAACGCCAGTCTGTTTAGAATTATCAAGCCATTGAGCATTAAGAATTGCTGCTTCATAAGAAGTCTTTTGGTTACGACTAATAAGTTCCAATGCCTCCTTGGTGAAATTATTGAGTCCAACTCTCTTACCCTTGATCTTAACCTCTCCCTTAACAGCCTTTTTAGACAATTCCTTGAAATTATTAGCACAAACAATGCGATCCACAAGTTCGTGGCGTTGACTTCCATCCTTATTTACATTCAAGAAAGCCTTCTTTTGTTTGTGCATAGTAATAGAAGTTTGCTTAGAAGGGTCAATCTCAGACCAATTAAGTCCGCACTGCTTAATTTGAACAGTATCAAGCTTTTTATTCAAGGAGGAGATTAACTTGCGAAAGTCCATTTTTGCCTTGATAATTGCTCTCTTTTTTGCTTCATCAGTCTTAGCACTTGCGGTATAATTGCAAAAATAATCAATAGATAGCTCCGTAAAGAGCTCACTAAATTGAGACTTTTCACGGGGAACCCACTTGGCAGCAAGAGAGGGATTATCACTTAAAGAATCCTCTTTTAACTGATTCAAAAGAAGCTGAGACCCATATTGAACCAAAGGTGAGTATTTATTTCTCTTATAAAGAAACTTGATGTCCTTCCAAGAACCATAAGGATGAAAATCCTTTGCAGCACCGTCAGGTGGAAGAACAAATAATTTAAATGCGAACTTTGCGAGTTCTGGATGGTGACTATGCCAAACACTGAGTAACATGTAAGACACGGCATATTCACCTTTGCCGTCAATAATATCACGGGTATGTCCAATCATGCGAAACATAATAGACATATATTCGAGGTATTCTTCATGACTAAGAATAAAAGTCTTATTTAAATCGTTAAGTTCCTTAAGAATCTTATTAGTTTGTTCCGCAAGTTTATTAATAGTTGATTCATCTCTTACTCTGGTTAACTGAAAGCTTAATTGAAGAATTCTTTCACGAATGTTATTAGACCAGGTATATTCTTGACTTCCATTCTCACCAATTTGAGGCGGAGTAAAATTATCAACGGCAGAGATTTGTGATGACATTTATTAATACTGTATTATGCTGTTGTTTTTTTAAATTTTTTTTTTAGTTTGTTTTTTAGGATTTAAATTCATTAACACTTTTTTAGTGTGGTTACTTATTTTGTTAAGTTCTAAACTAACACCTATGGGTTTCTTAATTTTTGGTTGAAAAATAAATATAAGTTCGTTGATATCATGAAACATTGTAATAGATTTTTCAAATTTAATGGTATCAAGATTTTTAATTGATTGTAGAAATGAACCTCCTATTGCTGGATTTTTATTTCTTAAAAAAGTTTTTAAATGTATAGGTTCTAAATTAATATTAAATTTTAAAAGTGATAATAAAGAATATTTAACTTCATTAAAAAATGAGTTATGTTCAATAATACTTAATAGTTCTTCTGTTTGTAAAACACCTGGAACTCTAAGTAATAATTTTTCTTCTCTTACTTTTTCAATTTCATTATTACTATTAACATAAATGGAATGTATTCTAACAAATGATACTTCTTCGGCATAATAAATTTTATATTCATTGTCTATTTTTTCAAATTCATTAATCCAAGAAAGATCTAAATCTTCAATTGTATTATTTATTTCATCATTATCCATAGTGTATTATAATTCAAACATATAATACATTATATTTTTGAACTAATAAAACATCATCTTCACTCTCTTCCTGTTCTTCCTCCTCTTCTTCAGATTCAGTATCATACTCAGGGCCATAAACAGGTGGTAATCTAAATCTTTCTGCGTAAGTTCCTTCTCCATGAAATTCATCATATTCGTGTTCGTATTGTTCGCAATTCTTTTTGATTGCTTCAATAGCGTAAAACATAATATAATTAGGGTCATCTTCTTGTTCCTTTTCAAGTTGTTCTTTTTCAAGTTGTTCCTTTTGTTTTATCATCCAAGCTGTTTTTGGTCCATATTCAATTACTGTCTGTCTATTTTGATTTAATGATAGTTGAACCCATCCAGGAAAAATAGGATTTTTTTTGGATTTTTCAACTTTAACAACATTTTTCAAAATATCTTTAAACTTAGTTGATGGTTCAACTATATTAACAACATGTGTGTCTTTTATAGGAGTTAAATCAGGAAATAATTCAGTATTATTAGCATCAATATTGATAGTAACTTTTATAGGTGGAGGTGATGGTTCTCTTTGTTTAGAACTAAAGTAATTATTTCTTCTATAATTTCTGTGATCTCCGTATCTGTCTCTGTCTCTATAAGTTCTTTCATGTTTGCATGGTTGAGTAAATGAATTTTGTGATGCTTCATATTCAACATTTTTTCTTTTAGATTTATTTGATTCTTTAAATGATGATTTTGAATCGTCATCATTTAAAAAATTAAATCTATTATTAGCTTCCTTAGGTTCCTTAGATTCCTTATATTCCTTATATTCCTTATATTCCTTAGATTTTAAGAAAGAATTATTGCTCATGCAGAGTATATAGATATATAAATAAGGTGGTTTTTCTTTAAGTTGTTTTAATATATTTTTAAACCTACTTAAAGAAAGCCCAAATTATGTTCAACCGACTCGATAACCCTACTCTAATTAAACGTTGCAGTCATACACATTCTAAAACTATATTCAATATTTTAATCAAAATATTGAAGCTCTATTACGTATATAAAATAAACATTAAAATTATTTGCCGGCTATAGGTATAATAACAACATTATGTGTTTTCATCAAATAATTAAATCACATTAAAAACAACTTAAAGAAATAATGTTATATATATTTGTCTCTTATCAGCAATACAATTAATTTTGAGTATATCCATTCAAAACAAAAACATTCTATATATATTTACAGGAGGCAGCAAAATTTATAAACACAGGTTATATTTGACTGTATAAAGTTAAGTATTATTATATATTATTAATCTTTTATATTATTAATCTTTTTATATTATCAATCTTTTATATTATTAATCTGTGTGTATTTTTGGTTTGGAACAGACAAGACCAAAAATTAAATTGTCTTTTTATATAAAGACATATCAAATACTTATAAGAAGAATGCTAAATCGGACTTTACAATATTTCAAAATATTAAATTTATTTAACAAAACTATTGCTAATGATGCTAAAAATACAATTTTAATAATGTGATAAAAATTTACCAACAGAACACTATTAAAAATTTACAACAGGACCCTTTGCTTTTGGAAATAGACACTTGGGTTCCACTTACTTTTGATATTAATTAATTATTGCTACTCTTATTTGTGGAACTGCTTTTACTTTACAACAAAAATGATAAAATATTTTGCTTTGTAGACTTTTAACTGCAAATTTTTAATTAATCATTTTTAACGTTAAAAATAATTAATTACAAAAGATTTTTATATTTTAGATATCATCAATATTAATTTCTTCTTCAGTTGGAGCTGCAACGGCTTCTTCCTTAGATTCTCCAACTCGCAATGTAATTCTTTCTGTAGTAGATGAACGCATCTCTTGACTCAAACGATCTCTCTCAAAATCTCTATCCGTTCCAAATATAAAGTCGTCTTCAGTATAGGTAGCTACTTCACCCAAGTTAACTTTTGAAACATCATTGGTATCTAACCTATGCCAATCTTTTGAAATACTTTCTCTCAATCTTTGCTTATCCAAATCCGAATAGACTTCTAATAGATCACATTTCTGCATTTTCTCTTTTCCTTTTGAAATACTAGAAGATTTTTCAGAAGAAACATCCCATTCTCTCAAACCAATTAAAACCCACTTACCACCTTCAACCATGTTGTCGCGCTTACCTTTTGCTGTAAATTTACCTCTAATATGTCCTAAACGAACTGTTCCATCAATACAATAACAGTGAAACATTCCATTACCAAGCATTTTTGTAACAATTGCGTAGATCTCTCCTTCATCTTCGGAGACTCTTAATTTATTGCTTTTTGCTCCGCCAGTATCTTTACGAGCAAATTTCTTATGACCGGAACCACCGTGAGTATTCTTTACCATCTTTAATTTATATTACAATTCTTTTTCTTTAAGTCAATTTCAATTTTTTTTTACACCTTTTAACATTTCAAACGCCGATTTTTATAGCACAAATTATATAAAAATTATTTATAATTCTTCTTCACCTTTCTTGTTTTATTCTTTGGAACATATGTTTCTAGTCGTTCATAAGCACCCTTAAATATATTTTCATACTATTCTTTCGGTATTTCACTTATTACTTTTCGGATATTTTCTTTTAGGTTTTCATATTTTAGATAAGAATTCTGCTATAAACATATTGAACCTTACAGAATGTTGGATAAACAACCAAACAAGACCAGTAGAGTTTCAATGTGAAGCAAAAGCATCGTCTTTCACCTGTGGGAATAAAAAGACATGGTTAAGTAAGACAATCGGCGTTAAGAAACAACCTCGTAAGAGTTAGCACGCCTATTGATTTTACATTTTTTGTATTTTTTAACGCAAAAGTCGGCGTTTTAAATGTCCAAAGGTGTAAAATCTATATCTTACAAATAAATATATTTAATATTTTAAACCATCATTATCAAATTCTTCTAGCTCTTCTTCATATACATAGAATAATCCATTTTTTTGATATTGTTCATTAAACCATGCCCAATTATGTATTTTTTCTATTTTTTTAATACTTTTTTCTTGAGTTTCTTTCCTTTGTTCATCCGGTTCTAAGCCATAAAGACCATAAAATTCTTGCATTAGATCATCATTTGGCTCTTCCTTGAAAATTACTTTTTGTTTTGTGTAGTCAGGATATCCACCAAATTGTCTTATTCTTTTTAACCAAAGAGGCGAAAATGAAGCATGATATTCCCATCTATACCAATACTCTTCTTGAATATTATATTTATTTCTTGTTAGTTTAAAGAGACTTAGATGTTTAAGATCATCAATTCCACACATATATGCTTTTTCTAATATATTATAATGTTTCATGGTAGTTGAACCAACAATTGGTTCATATGGAATGATATCTTCATGTTCAACATTAATATAAATACTTTTCCCTTTTTTGAGTTCTACTTTTCTTGAAAATAACTGTGTAATCTTTGCTAATAAAATCACATTTGTATTTATATTGAGCTTAATAGTTGATACAAACTCTTTTTGTAATTTACCTTTTGTTAGTTTGAGTTCTTTATCAAAGATGTCCAAACAGATGTCATAAATATCAACAACTTTTATAACATCTTTATTGAGATTTAATATCCATTGTGCGATAGAACGTAAATCCTCATTGGCTACCCATTGTGTCAGGTTGTGTCTTGCTTGGTCTATGTGCGTTATTTTTTCTGAGTCGTGATGATAAGTGATGTCAACTTCAAAGTTCTCACAAACATTTCTTAACATGAAAATATCGGTATTAAATGGTCTAAAAAGTAAATCTTGAATTATTGAACTTATAACTCGGTCATCCGGCTCCGTATTTATCACTAATTCTTTGTGTTTTTTAAGTAAATAGGCCTCGTATGCGGGATTAAGAGTCGCAAAGAAATCATAGTATATCTTCCAGATAAGATTTAATAATTCATATTTGAATCCACTATGATAAAGTTCATAAGCCCAAAATATTGCATCATTACTTTTATTTAAGATGGATACTAACAGTGCAATACGCACCTCTTCTTTAATATAAAGATACTGCGTAAATACTAAGTCGGAACCTGGTAAAGGAATTGTAAATACATCGTCCTTTTTTGAAAAATCCATATTGAATAATATTATTGTTATTTTTAACTCTATCTAATTTTTTATTTCAATTTTAAGTAATTTAAGAATTATTTTATATTTCATTATAAAATAATCTAGATAGAATATATAATGAGTTTAACTGGAGGTAAACGTAAAGTAAACAAAAGCCTTAAGGCTTGGGTTGCATTTGTTAAGAAAGTTCAAAAAGAAGAGAAGCTTAGTTACAAAGATGCTATTCATCGTGCTAAGCAACGTAAGGATAAGGGTGAAAAATGGATGACTGGGGGTGCTAGTCCTACCCCTACAACTACCCCTACAACTACCCCTACAACTACACCTACAACTACACCAAACGAAAAAAGAGATGAAGAAGTAGAGACTGTTGTGGATGAAGAATTGATTGAGGAGCCGATGTCACAAGAAATAACAAATAAGAAACCAATAATGGGTGGTAGACGTAAACGTAGAACTATGCGTCGAGGGCGTTGTCGTGGAAGAGGCAAAACTTATCGAAAAGCTCGTGGACGTGCTTCACGATGACATTAAATTATTAATTATTTCTTTATAATCTTTAGGTTCAAGACTATCTAATATAGAATCAAACTTATTAATTGTCATATCAATAGAAAGTCTTTTTAAAGGGTTTAGATGAATATTTTGAACTAACAACTTCATAAAAAGTATTATGAATTTGTTTTTAATACCGATAGATTTATGTAATCCAATTAAAATACGCAAATATAAAATACTTAAAGAATAATTGTCCCAAGTATGAGCATATTGTAACATGTCAGTTAATATATAGTCATATGTTTGGTTAACATATTTTTTAAAATATTTTAGAGTTTCATCTTTATATGAACTAACAACAGAAGGACCAAATGTATTTAAAATATTATTGTGCTGTATATATTCCGTTATGATGGATTCAATATTATAACTAGATAAACTATTCAATTTGTTAGTTTGTAGATAAGAAAGAAGATGAATTTCAATTGGCCATTCTAAGTAAGTAGGTTCATAAGCTATAATAAAGTGTTTAATATATTGTTGAATATCTGCGTGTAAATAATTAATAGAAAAAGAGAAATTAGATAATAATACATGTTCCGACTTATCTATAAAAATATAATCAAAATTAATATGATTATGAAAAATATTATGACTAACTAACATATGTATAGAATTCAAGAGATGTTTATATGAATTTATGATAGTTAATAAATATTTTTTAGAAGAACTTAAAGCCTTTAAATAGTTTTTAAAATATATTATTTTGCGATCTTGAAATTGTAATAAACAAGTATTATCGGTTTTAGATGTTTTATGTTGAATTTTAGTGTCATCCTCATTAATTTGAGTAATTTGTAATTGTGAAATATTTTCACACAAGTAAAAATATTTATTTCTATCTTTTATTTGGATTAATTTTTGTTGATTTGTTAGTTCATTTTGAAGATAAAAATTATTTTCAACAATTTTATTTATTTTTTGTGTTTTATTTTTTAGTTCATATTCGTTAAAAAAATAAAATACACAAGTTTCTAATTGTTTTTTAGTTTTCATTAATTTGTGTAATGAATAAATTTACTGATCTTTTACTTATTCTTAATCTGTGTTAACATGAAATATCTATTTTTATATGTTTTTTTAATTTTATCTTCAATCAAACTGGTATCTTTTACACCTTGTTCAAAGAGATTGGCGATGGATTCTTTGAGAATAAGTTCATTTGCTTTACAAAATGAAACAAATCCGGTTTTAGGTTGATAATCAATATTGAATATATTTTCCTCAATGTGATTATCCATTGATACTAACAATTCCCGATTAACGCTGATGTATTGTCTGCGTTGTCTCGGTTCCTTTTTTTCAGTGATTTTCTTCCTAAAATAATATCTTGCGCTTTTGAACATTTTATCCATAACGTTGCCGTCATAACCCAAAGTGGTAAGACGTGTAGTTTCTTCATCAATAATTTCTTGATTTTCTTCAGTCCATAGTTTCCAAGCTTCTTTAAAATTTTTGCGTTCATCATATTGATGAATTTTGGAGAATTTATATAATTCCTCAATGAAATCCTCTGTAAACTTGTATCTATAGATTAGAGTAGGCAACCCAGTATCAGATGTTTCTCTTAGACTATTCCTTTCGTCTCTCATTTTATCGCATAAATTTGGTTTCATAGAACTGGAACTATCATTGATATCATTATCTGCTTGTTTACTATTAACAATAGTATCAATAGTGATAAAAGAGTTAGTGCTAATAAAAATTACATTATTAGATATCATTTCTGAGATTATATGTGCTGTGGGGTGTAATATATTTATTTCTAAAGCTAATTTTAAATTCAATTTTTTTTGAAAGACCAAGCAAAAACCAAAATTACTAAAAGAAGGAAAAACAGAAATTTGTCACGGATTATTGAGATGTTAATTTATTAAGCATAAAAGCGACATATTCCATAACAGAGGAGACAAGAATACTGTTTAAAATATGTAAAATATCGTAAAATCAGTATTAAATACAGGAAAACGACCAGATATATTTTGTAGAGAAATACATTCTTAAATTTAATAGAGTTTTAAGACGTCTATTAATCAAATTTTTCATTTTTTTAGTGAGTGTGATGATAGTGATGTTAGTGATGCTAGTAATGATTATTTTTTCGTCGTTAATTCGGCGTTTTCACAAGTTATGAAAGGTTTTGCAAATCTTAATAAAAAAATTATACTACTTGAATAATTTAATATATTATATATATAAAATGTTTAACGAAAGAAACGATATAGGTTTTAAAACATTTATCATTACATCTCAACCATTTTATGATCAATATAATCAATGTTACAAAAATATTATGATGGTTAATATTGAACCACGAGGACCATTAAGACAATTAGTTAGAAGAACAAAATTGCCAAGATTATGTCCTTTTTCTACAAGTTATAAAAGAGAAGGTCTATGTAATCCTATTGCTCAATGCGATTTAGCCTTACAAAGTTTACGCAAAAAAGGTTTTGGGTTTGATAGATTAAATGGTAGAGGTTGTTGTAAAGTTAATTCAAGTTGTGATCTTATGACTCCAGATGAAATACCAGATTTAATAACATTTTTAATTGGTAATGGTTATCAAATTGAAACTCAAATAACTAACATGTTAAATCAAAGTGAACTTAAATTATCAAATAGAAAATTAGGATTTACCATAACATATTATGGTGATGGAAATCAACCAAATATAACTTATATGCGTTAAAAAATTGATTTAGTTTTATAATTTATTTTTATTATAAAACTAAATACAATGAATCGTTCAGAAATTGAAAGCGAATTAGGATTAGAATTGCCAAATAATTTTGAGAATTATGATCAAAAAACTCAAGAACTAATAGTAAATTACTTAAAACATTTGGACACCATTGAACGTCAAGCTTATACAATTGGTAAGAAACATTTAGGGCCGTCATTCAATGTAGTTAAAAGCAATGGATTTATTGATTGGAAGAAAAGTAATAAATAAATTAGCGTCTACGTGATATCAATCTGCGTTGAACTCTTTTGCGACGTTTTGTTTTCATTTTTCCTCCAGATTGTTGTAAAATTTGTGACCTATTTACGTAAGAAGACAGAAATTCTGATTTAGACTTGTCTGTTCGGCCACCGATCATCATTGCCTCTTTTCGAAATTGGTTTAATGAACCCCCTGCTGCTTCTGCTGCTAGTGAAAGCTTTGGCATCTCTGAAACCTTTTGCATTTCTGAAACCTTTGACATCTCTGAAACACTTGGCATCTCTGAAACATTTGGCATCTCTGGAACCCTTGGCATCTCTGAAACATTTGGCATTTTTGGAACCCTTGGCATCTCTGAAACATTTGGCATTTCTGAAACATTTGGCATCTCTGAAACATTTGGCATATTTTTTATACCTTCTGCTACTATACTTTTACCAGATTTATCTACAATATTTTGAATATTATTTAATCCACTAGATAAAGCCGTATTTCCTTGACCTATAACAGACTGAAAATCTAACCAAGCCCTTTCTAATTTATCGGCATTTTTCTTTCCTTTTTCAATTGTATCTTTACCAATATCTAATACATCTGCAGCCATAGAAGCACTATCTTCAACTATACCAGCAACGTCAGCGCCAAATCTAGGCAATTCTATAATTGGAGCAAGAGGAGTAGCCGATAATCCATCTAAAACCGCTTTAGTACCCTTGTTTAATATTGGTCCTAAATTATCTACAACAGAGTCAACTGCTTTTGTGAAACCGGGGCCTATTACTTCTTGTGAAAATTCTCCGACCACATTTCCCAAATTTTCCAATGCTTGTTTAGCTTGTGGAGAATTAAATGCGTTTGTCAACTTGTTAGTCTTTTCTGCTATAATATTAACTTCTTCTTGTATATTTTTCTTTGGATCTATACCTAATGCGCTCTCAGCATATTCTACGCCATCTTGTAAATATTCTAAACCAGTTGCTGCCAAATTATTGCCTACTTGTAAACCAATATCAACCCCTTTTTTTAAATTATCTAATGTAGATGGAGGTTCCACTTGTGATAAGATTTGGTATTCTTTACTAGGAGTTGGTTCTGAGGGAGGAGGAAGTTTATATTGAGATGAATTATTTATTGGCTGCGTATCACCACCATAAATTTTTTTACGTGATTGTCTTTTGATATATCTTTTTCTATTTATTCTTTTTGAGTTGTAAACCATTTATATTATACCTGTTTTTTATTTTATTGCTCCTGCTGTATTTTCTTAAAATCAGCATATGTCATCGCTAATTTTTTATCCAATTCCTTTCTATCTATTTTCTTTAAAGGACAAAAATTAGTTAAACGGCCTTTCCATGTATATCTATTCGCATTTTCCTTTAATAATTGTTTTTCAGATGGTTTATTTACATCCTGCAAATTTGTTTTTACTTGGGCAAGTAAAAAAGCGTTCTTATTTGATCTATTCTTCATAGGTCTAATTGTTACATCTTTTGATTCCTTATTATAATTTTTCAACTGAGCTAAAATCTTTCTTGGATTATTTTTTCTCTCTTCTTCTATTCTCTTTTCTTCATCTTCTTTTTTCTTCTTTTCCTCATCAAAACGTTCTTCTGCTTTTTTTAACTCTTCCTCAATATCAACAAATAATGGCTTACACCAGTAAGTTGTTACATATTTTCTTCCAACTGGCTCTAAATACCTATATGGGATTGAATTATTACTAAAATATTCAAATGATTTCTTATCATTATTATATCTCATATAAATATTTCCCAATGGAGTACAATCCAATACATAATTATTAATATACTTATCTAGTTTTTTATTAATTATTACATCACGAGCTTTTTTTTGCATAACCTCTTCTGTCATTACCATTTTTTCAGTTTTATCCATTTTTAATTCTTCTTTAACTCTCAATAAATCCATATACAATTCTTCAATATCAAAATCATCTGGTTTTTCATTATATTCTTCTTCAATTTTAAAAAAATGCAATAAACCATTTATTCCAAACTCATTTATATTTTTTGTAAAATTATCACCATTATTTTCAATATTTCCTTTTTCTTGTATCTCATTTATTTTACATAATCTTTCTTGAATTGAATTAATAGTATTATATCTATCTTTTTCATATTTTACACGTATTTTTATATATTCTTCAGAAATTTGTTCAAATTCATCTTCAGTAAAGCAATATTCATTTGGAAATCTCTTGAACTTCTCCAAATATTTATCTTCATATTTTTTTAATTCTTCCTTTTTATCAGTGTTTTTACTTGTATCTACTAGAACCGTACGTTCATCTGTCTTATCAAAATAGTGTAATATTAATGGATTATGTTCCCATATAAAATTAAAGAAGTTAACAAGCTCGTGTATTTTTTCTTTAAAATTTTGATTAAAAAAAGGAAAAGTTTGTTTTAAATAATTTACAGCTGATTTGGAATTAAATATAATAATAAAACATAATAATTGTATAACCAATATTTCTGCAATACTATACATTGAATATAATATATAGTATTAATATTTTTAAGTTGTTTACGCAGATACTTGTTTTTTTCTCTCTTCAAAAAGATACATTATTTCTGTTGTTAGTATAGGAACATCTAATAATTCGTAAGTTTGGTCTGGATTGTCTGGATGTAGTCTTACAAGACATAATTTTGTTACAGTTTTTTCATATTTACGTTCTAATATAGCTTTATAGGTGTTTAATTGTAATGCGTAATGCCAGAAATTTGAATCTGGCATATGACAAATTAATGGATTACAAGCGAATTTGTTCCATGTATTGATCTTTGAAATATTTTTAATGCGTTTCCAATCATAGATAGATAGTGTGCCATCTGGATTTTCATATACTATATCAATTGAACCAGCAAGCTTCAAATCTTCATCAAAAATCATCCATTCAGTGCGATAAGGCTTTAACTCTGGATTATCACGAACAAAATGTAAGAAATACTCCCATTCAATTTGTTCGTCTACTTTTTTTCCTTTGTTATCACTATTATAGATTTGATAAAGTTCTTTTTGACTATATTCAAATGTGAAACGCTTATCATTCATAAAATTCTCTATTCGTTCATGTAAATTAGTTCCAGCTCCAGCTAAAGAATCGCCATTAGACTTCCAACTGTTTTTGATTTCATCTGCCGACATTCCCCAATACTTATGTTCAGGATTCCAAGCTTTGCTTTTGAACATATGTTGTATAATAGTATCTGCATCAAATTTTGGAAAATGTGAGTTACTCCAAGTTGTTACAGATGTATACTTAGAATTAGGGTCACATAAAATTTCATATTTATGGCCTCTATTATAAAATCTAATAAATGTATCACGAGGATGAGCAAATCTATTTTGTAAAATAGGGTTAATTTTAATTGACATTTTTGGTGTATCTATTATAATGTTTTTATATTATTTAATATATTCAATTTTATTATGCAATTTTATTTTCCAATTTTTTAACCCTTTTCTTCAGTTCTTGTATCTCTTTTATTAAAACTCCTATTAATCCATTATAATTTACTGATTGAGTACATTCACCATCTTTTTCTCCTTCTACTAAAAATGGATAATATTTTTGTAATTCATGTGCTATCAAACCAATACTCTCTTTATTATCCTTTTTAAATTTAAAATATACTGGATTTAGATTATCAATAGAATATTCTTCTAAGTGTAATGGCTCTATTTCATACTTAAGACGATAATCTGAACCTGCTGTAACTGTGCCACTAGCATATATATTACCCATAGATACAGTTAAACTTCCAGTAGGAATAATTACATCTCCTGAATATCCAGTACATTGTAATGAGCCTGAATTAAGTGACCAGTAACCACCATATGTATTTCCATTTTGAGTTAAATTTCCAGTAAAATTTATATTACCAGTCACATCTAAAGTATAACTTGGAGTTTGATTTTTTATTCCTACATTTCCAGCAGGATTTAAATAAATGTTATCTTGAGAACCTGAAACTCCAATTTCTAAATTACAATTTTCACCACTGTAAGGATAAAATTGTATATTAGCAAAACCACTTGTAGTAGAATTAGAAGGAAAAAAAATTCCGTTGGAAAGTCCAGTTCCAAAAGTTGGCTGGATATAAATACTTCCATAAGCTACATCTAAATTTCCACTAACTAATGTTACACCAGTACCAAATTGACCTAAGCCATTAAATACATTTAAATTTCCAGTAGAAATATTTACATCTCCTGAATATCCAGTAGCTTGTAATGACCCTGAATTAAGTGACCAGTAACCACCATATGTAATTCCATTTTGAGTTAAATTTCCAGTAAAATTTACATTCCCACTTACATCTAAATTATATTGAGGAGCAGTTGTTATAATACCAACATTTCCTCCACTATAATAAATTGCTCCTGATGGAGTTCCATCCGCCCAATAATTTGTTCCTTGAGGCCCAATTGCTCCTGTAGAACCTTGGGTTCCTGTATTGCCTTGTGCTCCCATAACTCCTTGAGGACCAATTGCGCCAGTGTTTCCTTGAGGTCCAATTGCTCCTGTAGAACCTTGGTTTCCTTGTGCTCCCGTAGTTCCTTTACTTGTAACAACACTCTGAACCCAAGCAGTAGTCGGAACAATAGTTGAACTATCAGTTGCGGCAGGTTGTGTAGCAGAAGAAGTTAATGCTCCAACAGCAGTATTAGTAAATTTCATTTTAGAAGCAATAGACATTCCAGTAGAATCATTTAAATCTAAAACATTATAACTAGTTCCTCCACCAATATTTATATCCCATTTATAACCAGATGGATAAATATATTGACTAAAATAATTTCCCATTCCGTTTTGAAAATTTATGCGACCAGTAGTATTAAAGTCTTTACCTTGTAACATATTAATTTGACCGAGAGCATTAACAAAATAATTATCTGTAGATTGCGATTGGTCTATACTTGTATTTTTCATAACTAAACCACCATTAGAATAACCGTTCGTTTTTTCGATTATAAGCATAGTAATATTATTTTCTGAAGTCATAGTTACTTGTTGATTAAAGGTTGCTAATCCATTAATATTAACTGAACCATTTACATCTAAATTATATTGAGGCTCAGTTGTTCCAACACCAACATTTCCTCCACTATAATAAATAGCTCCTGATGAAGTTCCGCCTGCCCAATAATTTGTTCCTTGAGGTCCAATTGCTCCTGTAGAACCTTGGGTTCCTGTATTGCCTTGTGCTCCCATAACTCCTTGAGGTCCAATTGCTCCTGTAGAACCTTGGGTTCCTGTATTGCCTTGTGCTCCCATAACTCCTTGAGGACCAATTGCGCCAGTGTTTCCTTGAGGTCCAATTGCTCCTGTAGAACCTTGGTTTCCTATATTGCCTTGTGCTCCCATAACTCCTTGAGGTCCAATTGCTCCTGTAGAACCTTGGTTTCCTATGTTACCTTGGTTTCCTGTATTTCCTTGTGCTCCCGTAACTCCTTGAAGTCCAGATGAATATTTAATAAACATTGGAATACTTGACATTTATAAATTAATATAATAAATTTAATATTTGAATTACACCGACCAAAAAGAAAAATGAGACAAAACGCAGTTATTATTTGTATATTTTATAACTATGTTTCAAGTAATTTGTTAAATACAAACTTCAATAAAATATACTAACCATTACATAAATGTAATTGTGAAATAGCATAATGCCCTTTAGGGTGCTTTTACATCACCAAAAAGATAAAAAAAATTTACTTTTTAGTAAAGTTTTGTCTCATTTTTCTTTTTGGTCGGTGTAATATCTAAATAATTAATATTTATATATATTATAATGAATACAAATTTTGATTTGAATATTAACAACTATACAATAAAAGAATTAGAAGATCTTTTTGACTTACCGAGTAGTTATGATGAATCAATTATAGAAATACAAGAAACAAAATTAAGACAAAATATAATTAGTGATAGAAGTATAATATCAGTAACAAAAAATAATACATTAGATTTTATAAATAAAGTTAAAAAAGCAATAACAGAAAATTTAAAAACAAATTTAACTCCTAGTACAAATGTAGCTAAGTTAGCAAAGAATTGGGAAAATATTTATAATATGAATAAAAATTTGGAAAGTTCAGATTTGGTAAATGCTGGTAGCACAAATATAATAAAAAGACAAGTTACACCTTATGGTCAATCTTCTCCAAGTGAATTTTATCAAGGAATAATAAATCCTCTAAATAAAAGAATTTTACGTCAAAATATAAATATTGATACGCGTTTTAGAGAAAATTATTATACAACAACAGCTGCAAATTTTCATGTAGACCTGCCATTAAGATTAACAGAAGTTGTTAGTTTACAATTATCGGCTCTTGAGTTACCAACTACATTTTATGTAATATCACAAGTTTTTGGTAATAATTTCTTTGTTTTAGAAATAACTGGAAAGGAACCATTAGTAGTAACAATTCCTGATGGTAATTATGATTATTTAGCATTACAAGAATATATAAATACTTTTTTGGGGAATGCAAGTATTCCGGAGGCTTATAAAGATATACAATTTTTAGCGGATGCAAATACTCCAGGAGGTTCAGGTCCACAAGGTGGAAGTGGAAAAATGGTAGTTGGTTCAACAACAGGAACAGTAAATTTTTCAATTAATTTTCTAACAGATCGTTATGGTAATGAGGATAGACAAACTCCATTACCTTTAAAATTGGGTTGGTTAATGGGTTTTAGAGATGGTTATTATCAAAATAATACAAATTATGTTTCAGAAGGAATAATAAATTTATTGGGTCCAAGATATATTTATTTGGTTGTGGATGATTATAATAATAGTGTGTTAGATGGTTTTTATGGTGCGTTTACATCATCTATATTGAATAAGAATATTTTAGCTCGTATTTCATTACAAGGAAGTGTATTTAATTATTTATCAAAGGATAATTTTAATTTGATTAGCACACCAAGACAATATTTTGGTCCAGTTGATATTCAAAAGTTACAAATACAATTGTTAGATGAGTATGGAAGAATATTAAATTTAAATAATATGGATTATAGTTTTTGTTTAACATTCCAGACAGTATATGATCTATAGGTTGGGAAATTATATATATTTTAAGACAACTTAAAGGGCTTTAAATTAAAAAATAAATATATTTTAAAACCATTTAAATGGCGTTAAATTAAAAAATAAATATATTTTAAAACCATTTAAAGGGCTTTAAATTACAGTTCCCCTTTACAATAATAATTCATCCAATTACTTGGACTAATTTTTGTTCCACCATCATATGTAACTGCTAATCTTTTTTCTATCATATATTTATTCAAATGTAGATCACCAATATAGACATCAGCCAAAATACGACCATATTTTTCTGTTCGGACATTTTTTAGACTCACAACTTTATTTAAAACTAGACCAATCATTTCTTCTTTAGCAATTTGAGCACATTGCTTTTCATGTTCATCTTTTCCTTTAATTTCTGGACAATCTATTCCATTTAAACGCACTGAGAAGCGATATAAATGCGAAGTAGAATAAGGTAATTTTGCAGCTACAGTAATAGTATCTCCATCATAAACCTTAATAACAATACCTTTTTCTATTGGAGGAACAAATTGTGTTGTATCTTTCCAATCTATATTTTTATCTAGTTTATTTAACCATTCAGTTGAGTCATAAAGAGACTTAGTATCTAATAATGTTACAGTTTTTTGTGGAGAGTCATCATTCGTTATTTTAACACAAATTTCTTCAACATTTTTTTCTTTTGTTACTGTTAAATTAACAGAAGGAGGAACCATATTTTTAGGTCTAAAATAACAAAGAAATCTCTGTAACATATTTAGTTTATATAATACCAATAATAATAATAAGTTTCAATTTTATTTATAGTAATAATAATAAAAGTTTCAATTTTATTTATAGTGATAATATAAATAAAATGAATAATAAAGTAAAAAATATATATGAAATGAATGATGATGAAATTGATCAATTTATGAATGAATATCTACCAACAAAAAAACTTGAAAAAGATAAATATGGAGAGGTTTTTACTAGTCATGTATTGATAAATAAGATGTTAGATTTATTTCCTGAAAGTGTTTGGAAAAGTCCTAAACTAAAATGGTTAGACCCATCTGTTGGAGCCGGATTTTTCATGATTTGCGTGTATATTCGTTTAATGAATGGTTTAAAAAAATGGGAATCAAATAACAAAAAAAGAAGCAAACATATTATAGAAAATATGTTGTATATGGTAGAGATAAATAAGAAAAATTGTAATATATGTAAGAGCATATTTGGGTCCAATGTGCGACTAATTTGTGGCGACTTTTTATCCAACCTCAAATTTCCGATTCGTGACAATATATCGTTTGATTGTATTGTAGGGAACCCACCTTTTCAAGACGATTATGGTCTCAGCGAACAAGGGAAACGCATTAATGGAGGCAAAAGTAAACTCTATGAACGCATCTTTTTGAAATCATTTAGCATTCTAAAAAATGGAGGATATTTGTCTTTTGTTGTTCCCGATAATATCTTTGCTGGCAACGGGTCACAATCTTATCAAACACTCATTCAAAATCATATTCCATTTGTTAGTTTTAATCCAGTCAATCAAACCTTTTTTCATAAAATTCAACAACCCGTTTGTTATTTTATTTTACACAAACAGAATAAACATGGACTTACTACTATTCAACATGATGATAAACTAACATTCCAAATTAAATTACAAGATCGCCCGGTTAATCCTATACGCAACTGGACTTTAAAAACTGAAAAATTAATTAATCAATTTGTTAGTAATGAACGAAATAATGTTAGTTATATCCGAGGCAAAAGTTTAAAATCATATAAGGGCAATAAATATCCCATTATTTTTACACCTTCTAAGTCTTTAAAAACTAACAATCCAGCATTAGCACCAGGACATGGACTTAAGAAAGCTATTATTTTTTCCATTTCTCCTGATCTCGCGTTTAAAATGGATTATTCAGGTAAATTCGCAAATGGACCTAACACTTTTTATATTCCATTTATCACTAATAATGAGGGC
>Ga0214917_10002867_pt1 | contig 20586 bp, 17 predicted proteins | sample LL_1208_BB_MetaG_FD_177983 | JGI IMG/M metagenome (GOLD analysis project Ga0214917, IMG submission 177983) | Freshwater microbial communities from Lake Lanier, Atlanta, Georgia, United States - LL_1208_BB | ecosystem: Environmental > Aquatic > Freshwater > Lake | place: USA: Georgia | collected...
CCTATGGTTAATGGTGCAACCATTACAAATGATATTTCAATTATTGTTGGGCCGACCCCAGACCTAAATTATCAAGCTGAGTTGCATTATTTTTATTATCCAGAATCTATTGTTACTGCTAGCACTTCTTGGCTTGGCAATAATTTTGATGCGGTGCTTCTGTACGGTACGCTCCAAGAAGGTTATACGTTTATTAAAGCCGAGCCAGATATGTTGGCTAGGATTGATTCGCAATACAAAGAAGCATTAGCCCTGATTAAACAACTCTCAGATGGTAAGGATCGCCGTGATACTTATCGTGACGTACAAGTTCGGTATCCAGTGAGATAGCATGGCAATCGTACAAACCATGTGCACTAGTTTTAAAGCAGAAGTTGCTCAGGCTTTGCACAATTTCACGAGGACAACGGGTAATGTTTTTAAACTTGCGCTCTACACCGCCGACGCTACCTTGGGGGCCGATACCACGGTCTATACGACAGATAATGAAGTCCCGTCGAGTGGAACCAATTACACCGCTGGCGGACTTGCGCTTACAAACATCACGCCTGTTTCAGGAGATAGTACAGGCTATTGGTCGTTCGACGATTTAACTTTCTCAACCGTGACTCTTACGTGCGCGGGGGCTTTGATCTACAATTCAACTAATGGTAATCGGGCAGTTTGTGTATTAAATTTTGGACAGACTATCTCAAAAACAGCTTCTGATTTAGTGATTACATTTCCTGTCATGGGCGCTACTAATTCAGTTTTAAGGATAAGTTGATGGCACTTGTTACGACAACCAAAGGCCAAATGGATGAATCCCTGCTAGAAAAGCGTGAAGGTGGGATTGATGATGAAAATGAACTTACAACATGGGTCGAGTATTGGCACGAGGGTGAACTCGTGCACCGTTCGGCGCATGTAATCTTGAAGAAATTTCCGTCACTTAGTGGCGAAGCTGCTTCTTTCTAGGGGTTTATTATGGCAAACACACAAGCAATGTGTACTTCGTTTAAAGTTGAGTTGCTGACAGGAACTCATGCCTTTGGTACTGCCCCCACTAGGGCTACGACTGCCGCAGATACTTTTAAGGCTGCTTTGTATCTTGCTACCGCAACCATGAACGCTTCAACCACTGCTTATACTGCAACAAATGAAGTGAGCGGTACGAATTATACAGCAGGTGGCGTTTCTGTTGGCGCATTTAATGCACCTACGTCCACAAGTACCACGGCGTTTACCCAGCCTACTTCGTCTATTACGTTTGGTACTTCTGGGTCACCTGTTACGTTGGGAACGGCATTTGATGCAGTATTAATTTATAACAGTACTCAGAGTAACAAAGCTGTTAGTGTGCATACATTTAGCTCGCAAACAATTACTGCGGGCATATTCACATTGACGCTACCTACTAATGATTCCACAAACGCATTATTAAGAATTGCTTAATTAGAGCAGGTATGTTGTGGCGAACGGCACATGGGGTGATGGCGCTTGGGGTAGTAATACTTGGGGCGGCACTAATGTCGATCAAGCTCTAACGGGAGTAAATGCCACTGGTAATGTTGGGTCTGTATCCCCCGGTAAATCAGTAGCGTTAACAGGTGTAAATGCTACTGGCAGTGTTGGAAATGTAAGTGCGGCAACTTCTGTTGCCTTGTCGGGTGTAAATGCTACTGGAAATGTTGGGTCTGTATCCCCCGGTAAATCAGCAGCGTTAACAGGTGTAAATGCTACTGGAGGAGTTGGTAACTTATATTTTTCGTTTAGTGCTGCTCTTTCGGGTGTAGGTGCTACTGGTGGAGTAGGTTCAGTTTTCCAAGGGCGGACCGGTGAATTAACAGGTGTAGGTGCTACCGGTAATGTTGGATCGCTTAAAGTAGTAACAGCAGTGACGCTTTCTGGTGTTGGTGCTACAGGTAGTGTTGGAACATTAGGTGTCTTATACTGGAGTTTGGTTAATACCTATCAAGATGCAGATTGGGGCAATGTGGGGAATTACCAAAATGCTGATTGGACTGTAATTACTACGCAATGAGGTAAACGATGGCTTATACTCCCACAACATTATTATCCCTTCCTGTTATTACAACAGGATCAGAGTCTGGCGCTTGGGGTGACATTACTAATAATGGCTTAACGCAATATCTGGATATTTCAATTGCCGGAGCGTTAAGTATTACTGCAACTACAACCCTTGCAAATACGGCAGGGACAAGCACTGTAACTAATATTGCTTCCACTACGGCACAGTATAGAACGCTGATTATTCCAGCGTCAGGTCCGTCAGCAAATATTGTTATTACAGCGCCCTCTTCAAACCGCACGTTCCACGTTATTAATCGTAACGCCACATACACGGTACAGATTCGTGCAGGGGCAAACTCTGGGGTAACACTCCAGCCAAACCAATCAGCTACGGTTGGTTATGATTCCGTTGCAGGTGATTATGTATTAGTGGGGCCGATTGGACCAACGGTTCCTGTCTCTAGTGGCGGTACAGGTCTATCAACCACCACCGCTTATGGTTTGATTGCTGCGGGTACGACCTCGACAGGCAACTTCCAGCAGGTGTCTGGCACAGGCAGTTCAGGACAAGTATTGACATCGAACGGGGCGGGGGCACTTCCTTCATGGCAGTCAGCTTCAGGCATTTCTACAGGCAAGGCAATCGCTATGGCGATGATTTTCGGTTTTTAAGGATTAGATCATGGCAAATCCAAATATTGTTAACGTCACGAGTATCTACGGAAACACTGCTTATGTGGTTCCTAGTACAACGTCCGCTACTACGTCATGGACGTATAACGGCACGACTTCACTGACGGGCTTAACTCCGGCGGCTGGTACGGTTAACCGAGTTACCGAGATCGTTGTTTCTAACACCACCTCAAGCGCAGCAACGGCAACGGTGGCTATTGGTAACAACGCGACTTTCGGGTCGGCAACCGTGCTTGGTTACTTGGCCTACCAGATCAGCGTACCAGCTAACACGACATTGATTGTGACTGATAAGACGACTTCGTTTTACGTTACAGAAAACCAATCGGTTGGGGTGACATCTGGCACTGCTTCAGCACTGACTTACACGGCGACGTTTGAAGCAATTACCTGATAGAGGTTACTCATGGCGATGCGCTACCCCGGTGGGCTAATTGCCCCCACGCCTGTCAATGCGAATTATCCATCCGGCGTTTGGACGCCAAGTCAGTCTTTGCCGTACCAGCAGCAAAATGTCTGGACGAGGGATCAGTATTGGCCCTATACCACCCTGCTGCTTCAAGGCAACGGGACAAACGGAGCGCAAAACAATACCTTCCTAGACTCTTCAAGCAACACCTTCAGTATTACCCGAAATGGGAACACCACCCAAGGCTCGTTCACGCCTTATGAAGCTAACGGGTATTGGAGTAATTATTTTGATGGGAGTGGGGATTATTTAACTGCATCAGCAAACAGCGCATTTGCGTTTGGCACTGGCGACCTTACCGTCGAGTTTTGGGTTTACACTTTAGCCACTCCCGGAGTAGTGGCTGGTATTTACGACGTTGGTACTACAAACACATCAGGCCGATTTGTAATCGATTATTACTCGGACCAGAAGGTCAAGATAGAAACAGCAGGATCGACGTTAGTTTCATCTAGCACAAATTTGCCACTTAATTCATGGGTTCATATTGCCGCTGTTCGCAGTGGCACAACCATGTCGTTGTATCAAAACGGAGTGCGGGTCGGTACCGCAACAAACTCAACAAACTTTTCCCAAAACTCGCCGTGGATTGGGCAATCACTTGATGGGTATGCTTTTACTGGATACATAAGCAATGTGCGTGTTGTAAAAGGCACGGCAGTCTACGACCCAACTCAGGCTTCGATCACAGTCCCAACCGCACCTCTCACCAACATCACAAACACCTCGCTGCTGACCTGCCAAAGCAACAGATTCATCGACAATTCAGCTTCCCCGTTAACCATCACAGTCAACGGCAACCCAAGCGTCCAAGCCTTCCAACCTTTCCCCGGTGCAACCACATGGAGTGCAAGCGTACTAGGTGGGAGTGGGTACTTTGATGGGAATGGGGATTATTTAACTGGGACGTTGACAGGACAGACGCCGGGAACGGGGGACTTAACCGTTGAATTTTGGGTGTACCGGACAGCTACACAAGCCTGCACTGTTTTTAACACAAGATCTGGTGATACGACAGATGGCATTGGTATTGAAATAGGTTCTACTAATGCTTTAGCAGTAACTTTTGCTGGGGACACGTTTATTGTTACTGCCAACGGTTCAGTTCCGTTAAACTCATGGAGTCATATAGCAGTTGTAAGATCTTCGGGTAATTTTCAAGCATATATAAATGGTGTTGCACAAGTTTCACCCGTAACAAGAACTAATAACTTCACTTCAACTAATTTAACTATTGGATATTTTTCTGTTAATGCGCCATATGGAACGACTTATTTAACGGGATACTTATCTTGTTTAAGGTACACAAAAACAGCGGTATACACAAGTAATTTTACACCTCCAACAAGTCCACCAACGAATATTGCAAACACAGTTCTCCTCCTCAACTTCACCAACGCTGGAATCTTTGACAGCGCGATGATGAACGACTTGGAAACGGCAGGAAATGCTCAGGTCAGCACCAGCATAGTGAAGTACGGCACGGGGAGTATGTACTTTGATGGGAGTGGGGATTGGTTAATCATTCCGTATAGTCAGAACATCAACTTCGGCACGGGCAACTTCACGATTGAAGGGTGGTTTTACCTTAGTTCATTTGCCAATCAATACTATGTGTTGGGCGGGACTTGGACAACAGGCTCTAGCGATGAGTGGTTGGTTCAAATAGAAAATAACGGAACCATGAGGTTTTTGACCTCTGCCGGGACTTCTTTCTACACCGCAGGAATTACCACTGGGACTTGGTATCACTTTGCCGCTGTACGCAACGGATCAACCGTAACGCTGTATGTGAATGGGTCAAGCGTAGGCAGTTACACAAACTCCAATTCGATTGGATCAACTTCCAAGACTCTCTATATTGGCGTTCAAAATAACGGTGCTGCTTGGCCTTGGAACGGCTACATCGACGACCTGCGAATCACTAAAGGCGTGGCCCGTTACATCTCTACTTTCACGCCGCCCCCTGCGCGTATGCCCCAACAATAAGGGAACAACATGAGTCAACGGTATATTGGCGGACTGATCTACAACCCTCCGGGCGGATTCTCGGGGTACTTTGATGGGTCGGGGGATTACCTGACTCTTGCAAGCAGTTCTAATCTTGCACTTGGTTCAGGTGATTTTACGCTTGAGTTTTGGGTTTATTCCTTAAACAACACTTCAGGTTCTGATAAGGTCATATTTGACCAAGCAGCCTCAAACACTCTTTTAATATACATTGAAAGCACAGATGGTTCTTTTGTTGTCAGAGACTATGGCGTTTCAAACATATTCTCAATACCAAGTTTTCCAGTAAATTTTTGGACTCATGTCGCCTTGTCTCGGGCAAGTAATACTCTTCGCCTTTTTATTAATGGCGCACAAGTCGGATCGACAAGCAACAGCACAAACCTCACCCAAAACGGAACGACTATTGGCAGATTCAACTCCGGTGGGGAAGAGTTTAACGGCTATATCTCCAATCTTCGCCTCGTAAAAGGAACGGCTGTCTACACCTCGGCCTTCAATCCTCCATCGGGTCAACTACAAGCCGTCACCAACACCCAACTGCTGACCTGTGCCTACAGCACCTTCAGGGACGGATCAAACAACGGCTTTGCTATCACGGTCAACGGCAACACGGTAGTCAGTACCCAGAATCCTTTCCCGCTCACGACACTACCCAACCCTGCACTTGGCAATCAGGGCAACGGCATCTACACCATGAGCCAGTATCAGTCGTTATTGAGCCAAAACCTCTGGCCTTCGATTGATCCCTACTTTAAAAACGTCACGCTCTTGCTGCATGGCAACGGCACCAACGGCGCACAAAACAATAGCTTCGTCGATTCTAGTACCAACAACTTCAGTATCACCCGCAACGGCGACACCACCCAAGGCACCTTCAGCCCATTCAGCCAGACGGGGTGGAGCAATTATTTTGACGGGAGTTCGCAGTATTTGAGTGTTGCTGATAGCGCTGATTTTGATTTTGGAGGTGGAGATTTTACAGTTGAATATTGGGAATACAGAACTGCCGCAAAAAACGATGTTACACCAATTAACAGAAGAATAAACATATCTGGATCAAACAATTCAATTTGGATGTTTGGATATGAAGTCTCCGGTAATTTATCTGGCTATTTTAATAATGGCGCAGGAACTATTTATTTAAATATTAGCATGGGCGCAGCCCTGTACAATTCTTGGAACCATTATGCAATTGTAAGGTCTGGCAATACCGTCACTATTTACCGGAACGGCACTAATATTCAAACGGGGTCACTAACTCAAACACTACCTGCCGCAGGACAACCTATAAGCATAGGAAGAATGCAATCCGGTTATGATTTTAATGGTTATATATCAAATGTGCGTTTAGTAAAAGGCGTAGCTGTTTACACAGGCAACTTTACGTTACCAACATCACCGCTTACTGCAACACAGTCTGCTGGAACAAACATAGCCGCAATTACTGGCACACAAACCTCCCTCCTCACTTGCCAATCCAACCGCTTTATCGACAACAGCGCGTCTCCAAAGACCATCACAGTCAACGGCAACGTCTCCGTTCAAGCCTTCTCACCCTTCCAACCAACAGCGGCATACAGCGCGTCAACAAACGGCGGCAGCGGGTACTTTGATGGGAGTGGGGATTATTTGAGTTTTTCAGCGGTTTCAGTTGGAACAAGTGCCTTTACATTTGAATGTTGGGTGTACACGAGTGCGGCTAATACATTACAACTTACTTTTGGCGCTCCTAGTATAAACCCCACTGGAGGGTTGTCAATACAATTGCTATCTAATGGCACAACTGTACAACTAGATTCTTATACCGTAAGCAATCAGCAATTTACAATTCCTACTAGAACCGCTCAGTCTTGGAATCATCTGGCTGTTTGCCGTGACGGATCAAATAATTGCACGGTATTTTGGAACGGAACAAGATCCTCAACGGGGTCAGTAACAAATACAACAAACTATTCAGGTGGTTTTGGCAATATTGGTGCAAATGGCGGTTTTGAAGCTTTTACAGGGTATATTTCTGGGGCAAGAGCTGTGATTGGCTCTTCAGTTTATGACCCCACGCAATCTTCAATTACAGTCCCAACTTCTCCTCCCACTGCTGTAAGTAATACCAAACTCCTCCTCAACTTTACCAACGCAGGCATCATCGACAACACCGCCAAGAACGATCTAGTCACGGTAGGCAACGCGCAGATCAGCACGGCACAGAGCAAGTTTGGTGGCGCGTCGATGTACTTTGATGGTAGCGGGGACTTTGTACAGACGTTTGCTTCAAACCAAGACCTTGCTTTTAGGACAGGGAATTTTACTGTCGAGTGTTGGGTATATTTCAATACAAGCGGACAGCACGGCATTTTGCAGCTTTCAACCAATCCCGGTGGGTTCAACACTTCCAATACAAATTCTATTGCGATGCAAAGAAGTGGAACGGGGCAATGGGAAATTTACGCAAAAAGCACCAACCCGTCAGCGAGTGCAACCATTAATCAAAGCCAGTGGTATCACCTTGCCATTGTCAGGAATGGAACTACAACAACTTTTTATGTAGATGGCGTATCAACAATCACGGTGACAAGTGACTCTACTGACTACACCGGAACGTACATTGGGTTAGGCGCTATTTATTCCACTGGTGTCCCTCTCAACGGCTACATCGACGACCTCCGCATCACTAAAGGCATAGCCCGATACACCACAAACTTCACCCCGCAACGTTCACAATGGCAGGATCAATGATGCTTTATTCAAAAAATGGATCAATTCCAAAGCCGCAAACAGATGGCACAGATGGATGGGTTGAAGTGCCTGAGCCTCCCGTAGCTCCTGAAGGTATGGAAACGGTGTGGTGGTATCACCCCGGCTGGATTGTGCGTCCCATCAAACCTGCTGCGGAAGAAGGCTTTGTTTGGAAGTGGAGCCAGAGTGAAGAGCAGTGGAACAAGTATGCAGTGCCAACCTCTGCCGAAATCTCAATCGAACCCTCTGCAACCATAACTCTTGATGCGTCAACAGCAACGATCAGCCTAGCTGGATTCACGGCAGGTACTGCTTCGGGTGTGCTGTAATGGATGACAAGACCCACAAGCTAGCGGCTCTTAAGGCGCAAGCCAAGATCAATCGTGGGTGTTGGTGCATCTATTTTCTTGGAAGGCGAGAAAATCAGATTACCGCAAAGGGGTAAGCATGTTTGATTTACTTTCAGGCGGTTTACTTGGCTCTATCTTTGGTGGGTTGTTCAGGCTCGCACCTGAAATCCTTAAATTCCTAGATAAAGCCAACGAACGCAAACATGAATTAAATATGTTTCAGCTCCAAACGGATTTAGAGAAACTCAGGGGCGAGTTTAAAGTTGAAGAAAAGTATGTTGATTACAGCATTCAACAATTAGATACCATTAAAGAGGCGTTCCGTGAACAATCAGAAACTGCAAAATCAGCAGGATGGTTCGTATCTGCAATCTCGGCACTTGTTCGTCCGGGGATTACATGGTGCTTGTTTGGTATGTATGCAGCCGTTAAAGCTTGCGCTATCTATATGGCGCTCTTATCGGATGCACCGTGGTACGAAGTTTTAAAAGCCAACTGGAACGAAAACGATTTTGGTCTTTTTACGATGGTGCTTACGTTTTGGTTTGTTGGGCGTAGTATAGAGAAATATCAAAAGTCGTGAATGAAGAAGCGAAGAAGTTAGCCAGAGATGTACTCATCAAGCCATTTGAAGGACTGGCTAGGCTTTTGCCTGACGGATACGTAACATCTTATCCTGATCCGGGAACCAAAGGACACCCTTGGACTATAGGCTGGGGAGCAACCGGTCCAGATATTCAGCCGGGAACCATTTGGACGATTGAGCAGTGCGAAGATGCGCTTGACCATCACATCACTTACTTTTATGTAGGACTTTGCAAACTTAGTCCGACATTTCCAAATGCCTTCCCCCGACGCATTGCCGCCGTTACAAGCTGGGCATACAATTGTGGCTTAGGGAACTATCGGGTTTCTACGTTTAAACGGCGTGTTGATGCGGGGGATTGGGATGGTGCAGCCGATCAATGTATGTTGTGGAATAAAGCTGCTGGAAGAGTTCTCCCCGGACTCACTCGCCGCCGTGCGGCAGAAGCTGCCTTGATGAGGTGAGTAATGCCGCTCAAAAAAATTCTTTTTAAAGCTGGTGTTAATAAAGAAAATACCCGCTATACCAACGAAAACGGTTGGTATGTTTCTGACAAAGTTAGGTTTCGCCAAGGTACACCCGAAAAAATTGGTGGGTGGTCACGTATTTCTGCAAGCACCTTTTTAGGTATATGCCGTTCTTTATGGAACTGGGTAACGTTAAATTTTCTTAACTTAATCGGTGTTGGTACAAATCTTAAGTATTACATTGAGTGGGACGGAAACTATTACGACATTACGCCTATTCGTGCGACGACAACGCTAGGTACTAATCCATTCACGGGTAACGGCACAACAACAGTTACTGTCACGGCTAATACTCATGGCGCTATCACTGGGGATTTTGTAACTTTTAGTGGGGTTACGGGAACTTACGCATCTCTTTTAAATGCCGAGTATCAGATAACAAGGATTGATGCTAATTCTTATACCATTACAACAGCTTCTGTTGTAGCGGCTGGCGCTACAGGGGGTTCCGCAGTTGTTGCTGCATATCAGTTAAATGTCGGCCCGTCGATTCAGGTTCCCTATGCTGGATGGGGTGCAGGGAGTTGGGGGTCAGGGGCATGGGGTCAAGGTACAACAACTACAGATGCCATACGTATCTGGTCTGCAAATAATTGGGGGGAAGATTTAGTCTTTGGTCCTCGCGGTGGTGGGTTGTATTATTGGGATGCTACGAGTGGGCTGTCTGCTAGGGGTGTTAATGTCAATACTTTAGGTGGTACGGTAACGCTAACTATTGCCTCACCTTGTGTTATTACTTTATCAAACGTCTTTGCAGAGGGCACAGCCATTAAGCTAGCTACTACAGGCGCACTCCCTACTGGACTAACCGCAGGGACAACTTATTATTTACTAAACGTCAACGGTGTAACCGCTAACCTGTCTGCAACTTTGGCTGGTACAGCTATTAATACTTCGGGTACTCAGTCAGGGACTCAAAGTATATCTACGATTGTCGATGTACCGACTTTGCAAAATTATATTTTTGTTTCGGATACGTCCCGGTTTGTTATGTTGTTTGGTACAACTGACTATGGTAGTACCACCTTAGACCCTATGCTGATTCGTTGGAGTAATCAGGAGTCAGTCGTTGATTGGGTACCTTCATCATTAAACCAAGCAGGGTCGGTCAGGCTTTCTCACGGTTCGCAGATTATTAGTGCGGTACAGGCTCGTCAGGAAATTGTGGTCTTTACCGATTCATCTTTATATTCACTTCAGTATGTTGGCGCACCCATTGTCTGGGCTTCGCAGCTTCTTGGGGACAACATCTCTATCGCTAGTCAAAACGCTGCCATGATTGCTTCGGGGCGGGTGTACTGGATGGGTGTAGATAAGTTCTATGTTTACGATGGACGGGTGCAGACTTTGCGTTGTGATCTACGCCGCCACGTATTTAGTAATATCAACTTAGCGCAAAACGAACAGATCTTCTCTGGCACTAATGAAGGGTTTAATGAAGTCTGGTGGTTTTATTGCTCTGCAAGCTCTAACACTATTGACTCGTATGTGGTTTATAACTATGCCGAGGATGTCTGGTATTACGGCACGTTAGGGCGTACGGCTTGGCTTGATTCGGGTTTAAGGGACTACCCCATTGCGGCGACTTACAGTAATAACCTTGTTAATCACGAATATGGTATCGACGACAACACGACAGGTGTCCTTGCACCAATTGAGGCTTACATTGAGTCTGCTGAGTTTGACATTGATGACGGAGAGAACTTTGGATTTGTGTGGCGCATGGTGCCTGACTTGACATTCCAAGGGTCAACAGCCGCTACACCCCAAGTTACTATGACGATGTACGGTATGAACGGATCAGGGTCTGGGTTTAATACCGAGGCAGCTAAAGCTGTGTCCCAAACATCTACAGCAGTTATTGAGCAGTTCACCAATATTATTTACACCCGCATCCGTGGTCGCCAGATGATTGTAAAGATTTCTTCAAATGGGATAGGCACGACTTGGCAGCTTGGTGCACCACGAATTGATATCCGACAGGATGGTAGACGATGACTGTCCTTCAACATCCCGCTGCGCCTAATCTACCCCTTGCACCGGGGCAGTACGACTCGCGTTACCAAGAACAGTTTAATAATATCTTACGGCTTTATTTTAACCGACTTAACAACAACTTACTTTTGTTGTTTGGGTCTTATGGTGGGCAATATATTCAGCTACCTGTTGGGTCTTTTTATGATACGACAGATCAATCCGCTGCCTCAACTACTACGGCGTATCCCGTAATTTTAAATTCCACGGCAATATCAAATGGGGTGGGGGTTCAAAATAGTTCTCAAATTTACGTAACTTATTCTGGTTACTACAATATTCAATTTAGTATACAGTTAACTAACGATACTAATGCTTCACAAGATATTGATATATGGTTCAGAAAAAATGGCACGGATATTGCTAATTCCAATAGTCGATTTGGCCTAGCAGCTCGTAAAAGTCCGGGAGATCCGTACCACATTATTGCTTCACTTAATTTTATTGTTAGTATGACACCTAATGATTACTTGCAACTGTATTGGTGTACAACAAATACAAGTGCTAGAATTGAATACTACGCAGCCCCTTCCTCTCCAACCCGACCTGCGATACCATCAGCCATATTAACTGCTACTTTTGTGTCTGGGGTTGAATAGTCGTGACCACCTCCGCTAAAACGTTGACTCCTGAGCAAACGGCTGCATTGCAAAAACTGCAATCTTTTCAGCAGCAACAAGCACTGGATCAATATTTGTCTAATAGAGCTACGCAGTACGGCATAACTCCTAAAGGTGCAAAGGCTGATACGGGCTGGACTGCGGGGGAAACGCTTGCTAATCCGTTTGCGGGGTTGACTGATTTTGGTAAGAAAACAGTACAGGTATCCCAAGGGGGCGGGGAAGAAGCCCCAACAGAAGAAGAGCAAGCTAAAACCGCTAGTGACTTGTTTCGTGAGAAGTTTAGTGAACAGTTAGGACATAAAACATCTTTTGTTAAAGCCTACAAAAAAGATGAAAAGGGTAACACTACTGAAGTTAACATGGATGAATTAACTCCGGGGGAACTTAATTCTGGAAACGTTGTTATATACATGGGCGGTAAAACGGGCGGTACTGAGCGCGAGCGCATGGCGCAAGCCTATATCCCCAAGGGCGATAAACTTATTCCTGTAGGTGACCCATCCTATTACAAAGGTGAGCATCCTGATGCCCAAAATGTAGCTAATGCGCTAAAGGTTGCGTCTATTGCTTCTCTTCCTTTGGGCGGTATTGGTGGGTTATTAGGAAATATATCGGGGCAACTGGGGGGATTTTTAGGTGGTAGTGCGCTAGCAAACGTTGGAGCTAACGCTCTTGTATCCGGTGCATTACAAGGTGGTCTAGGAACTTTAACAGGGCAAAGTTTTGGTAAAGGATTTAGGTCAGGCGCAGGGTCTAGTCTTATTGGGTCAGGTGTTGATGCGCTAGGAAATATGACTGGGTTAAATCAATCTTTAGGGCAACTTGCAGCCCCTGTTAAATCAATTGCTACATCTGGTATTTCTTCACTGTTAACAGGTCGCCCGTTTGATTTAGGACAAGCAGCTAAAAATGCGGCTATTAATTATGGTTTAAATCAAGCTGGGCAAAATATGGGGTTTGATCCTAAACAACAAGCTGCCTTTACAAAATTTTTAAATTTTGCTGCGCCGATGATTTCGGCTAGACGCAAGCCGGGAGGTTGAAATGAGTGACGGAAATAATGATAATTTTTATGATATTAGATCTTTAAATGATCCTTTGACTGCGTATCTTACTCAACAAAACCCTAATGTTTTTACAAACGTAAATAATCCTGCAATTTCATTTTTAGACACAGCATTTTTGGGGGATCCTAATGATATTCGAATGCCCCCTTCTGTTTTAATGGAGTTTAAAGATCTTTATACCCCTGCAGAACTTACTTCAATATTAAACGACTACGAAACACAAACTGGTGATAAAGAAGGTGCGGCGTTACTTAAAACTTTGTTTGGGACAGATACGACGCTTGCAGACACAGCAATAAAAGAAGCCGCAAAAATGCCAGTTGGAGAAGGAGATACTTTTTCCGCCGGAAACGAAAGTTTTTTAGACAAACTCCTATCCAACAAAAATCTTCTCCAAGCTGGACTTGGTGGGCTAGGTGCATTAGCTTCATATAAATCTGCAAAAGACGCACAGAAACAAGCAGCAGGGGTTAGCCTTAAAAAAAATGCCCCCGTTACTGCTACGCGCACTGCTGGTAAAGGTACAAGGTATGCTGCTGACGGTGGCTTGATGGGGTTAGCCAGAGGTAGGTATCTTGATGGACACAGCGATGGTATGGCTGATAGAGTACCGGCACAGATTGATAACCGCAGACCCGCTGCGTTAAGTGATGGGGAATTTGTAATCCCTGCTGATGTTGTTAGCCACCTTGGGAATGGTAATTCAAACGCTGGTGCAAAACGGCTTTACAAAATGATGGACGATATTCGTGCCGCACGAACAGGCAACCCCAAACAGGGCAAACAAATTAACCCTGATAAATTTATGCCGAGGTAATCATGGCGACTATTTCTGGAAAAGAACTCAAAGCCCTTTATGAGCAGCTTGCTGCTCAAGGATATAACTACGCCGATATTGTTGCGCTTGCTAAGCAATTTGACGTAACTGAGCAAGAGCTTAACGCTGCCCTCAAAGATCCCAACGCTCAGATTGGCTACGAAGAGCCAGACGATAAAGAAAAAGCAGCGTTTGAAAATATTCAGAAAGATGTAAAAAGCAAACAAACCGAAAAGAAAATTGGCGCGGATGAACTAAAAAGATTGGTCGGGGATGTCCAAAAAGCTGGTTATTCAATGGACGACATTTACAATCTTGCCTCACAGTATGATGTATCAAAGCAAGAAATTGATGCAGTTTTAGGTGGGGGTAAAGATGCTATTGGTTACCGTGATCCTACCGTCCAAGAATTAGCACAGTTTCAAGCTATCCGTGAGGCTAATCCCACTGCATCTAAAGCAGCAGATGTTATTTTTGCAAAAAATCAAACGCGTTCTGAATTAGAAAAACTTTTGCCTGACCGCAAAATTACTGATGCTGATGTTGATTATTGGTATAACCAAGGTGGTGTAGGTGCAGTTCAAAAAGAATTTAAACCCGCACCGCCCCCAGCACAACAAGGCGCGACTGTGAGCCGACCGGGGTACGAAGCGCGTACTGGCACAGGTGTTGATGTATCAGGAGAGTCTGGCCTTCGGGAAGCCTACGGTGACTACGTAGAGCGTATGTTAGAAAGATCTTCGGCTGAAGCTGATGTGCCTTTTCAGGCATACAAAGGTATATCTCCTCTTGTTGAACAAGCACAAACAGGTCTTGCTAATCTCAAAACGCCGGGACAGTTTCTTCAAGGATCTAATCTAGCAACGGCTGCGGGTATCGGTGCTTTGGGCTACGGACAATATAAGCCCACGCAGTTTATGACCGGAACGTTTGCTAACCCTATGCAAGGCACGCGTGGAGATATTATTAACTTTGCCGAAAAATATGCTGGTACTCCCGCCTCTGCACAGCAGATAGGTGCGCTTGATGCTTATCTTAAAGCTAATCCTAATACAAATTTTCAATCGGGTGTAAATACGCTTTTAAATATACCTCCAACTGGTAAAGCATACGGCGGTGAGGTTGAAGGGTATCAAGAAGGTGGAGACGTAACTGAACCTATTAATGTAGGTGGGACTAACCCAAATCTTCAGCCTATAAACTACGGTGGGCAAAACATTACCAACGTGCAAGCGTCTTACATGTCTCCTTATATGCAAGGAGCTATTGACCCTGCGCTTCGTGAAGCCAAACGTCAATCAGAAATACAAGGGCTGACTAACGCTGCTAGGTTTACACAAGCTGGCGCTTTTGGTGGAACCCGGAATGTACTTGCAGATGCAGAACGCCAACGTAACTTAGCCACTCAACTAGGTGATATTCAGGGTAAGGGTTTACAAGAAGCCTACACCCAAGGACTTGGACAGTTTAATGTTGAACAGAATCGTGGGTTAGAAGCACAAAAATTAGGTGAACAGTCTCGTCAGTTTGGTGCTGAACTTGGGCTTAAAGGTTTGCAAACAGGTATACAAGCAGGTCAAGCGCTTGGACAACTAGGCTATCAGCAAAGCGCATCTGATCTTGCAAGGCTTAGGCAGTTGTATGACACAGGCACAGGTGAACGCACATTTGACTATAATGAATTTTTGCGTAGTGAAAAGTATCCGTATGAGAATTTGACGTTTATGAAAAATATGCTGCAAGGTTTACCCATACAGGCCGCACCAACGGGTATCGATCCATTGTCGCAAGCTTTGTCTGGTGGTATTTCCACTGTGTATTTAACAAATCTTTTAAGATCATTAGGCGGCGGGACAGGGGGTTAACAAATGGCACAGATTCCTTTTTCTCCTCCACAAGTTCAGGCAGCACTACAAAACCCTGTCCGGTTTCCTGACCAGCAACTTCAACAATATGCTCAACGTGGTAGCCCTACAGGACAAGTCACGCCTCCTATGGCGCAGCAAGAAATGGCTACGAGAGGGCAAGAACGCCAAGCGTTTCAGCGTCAACAAGCCATGAGTCAAAACCCTGAAAACAGCCCAACAATCTTTCAACAGAAGGACATGCAAATTCAGCAAGCTATGCAAGCCTTGCAGCAAAAAGAGCAGCAGCTTGGGATGATGGGTGCTTTGATGGCGAGAAAAGCACAAGATGTACAGGAACGAGAACAAGGGATTGCCACACTTCCCGTTCGTGAAGATATGTTTACTGCTATGAATGGCGGTATTGTGTTTCGTGGTGGTGGGCAAGTGCAGCGATTTAATGGACGAAAAGGCCCATCATTTATAGAAGGTATAAGCCCAGAATTTGGCGGTGTATCCTCAGATGTGCTTATAGAAGACATATTTAGAGCAGAAAAAAAGAAAAAGGAAAAAGATAAAGTGCAATATGAATTTCTACAAGAAGCCGCGCCTTCTGTAGCAAAACGTTTTGCAGAAGAAAACCCCCATGTTTTAGAAACTATTCCCCGCGTACCCAGCACCGTAGGTGAACCTGAACCCACTATCTACAAACCATCAACAAATAAAAAAGAAGACAGAAAATCGTCAAGTACTACTGGTGAAACTCGTGCTCCTTCTTTAGCTAATTTAACCACTGGGATGTACGATAAGTATATGAGCCGTATGTCTCCCTATATGGGAACTTCTCCTGAAGTTAGCGAATCTCGTTCGGGTATTAGGGGTGCGCTGGGTCGGATTTCAAATGAAGCTGAAAAGTCTAAACCGCTTGAAGGTAGGGCGCGGGAAGAAATGGAAACGGCTGAACGCGAACGCCTCGCCAAAGAATATGGCGAATATACTGCGGGTCGTACAAGCAGAAGGGAACGTGCTGCCGAAGCATTGCGTGGACAGAAACTCGAACTTATTGACTACCTCGGAGCAATGGCTGAAGGTGGTCCCGGTAAAACATTAGCTGAAACTTTATCTCGTGCAGTTCCCGGCACAACAAAACTTCGTGCAGACCAAAAAGCCCGAGAAATGGCAGCAGCTAAATTTTTAGCTGAGGCCGAAGAGCTTGATGCAAAAGCTGATTTGGCTGAACGTCGAGGCCAAACAATTGCGGCGCGTCAACTAACCGAGCAAGCAGACCAACGTCGCGCTCGCTCATTTGAAATTGTTAGGGGTGCAGAGGCAACAAACATTCAGGGGTTGGGTGCGCTTGCTAGCTCTGCTGAAGCTGAGCAAAAACGTATTGCCGATATAGCCAGTACTGGGGCCGCAGCAGAACTAAAAGGTAATTTGGAAGTCCAGTTAAAACAAGCTGAAATGAATTTCCGTGCAGCTTTGGAAGCAAATAGACCTACAGACATGATGCGAAATGCCCAGTTTATTGCTAATGCTACGGGTAAACCTATGGCGGAGGTTGTTAATAGCTTACTAACCAAGGGTAGGTCTTCCGTTAAAACTGCTGATCCAGCCAAAGCACTAGAAACAATAAATGCTTTACCATTTAATAACCCAATGCTGGTTTCCCGCGCAGCATTGACCCAAGATGAAATGTTAAAAGTACAAAGAAGTAAAAACGAAAACGAGTTGCCCCCAGCTATAGTAAAAAAATTAACTCGTGCAAAAGAAGCTATGTATCAACAAATGGTAACAGGCGCGGCAGACGATTCGCTCTTTGATTGAGGCTGAACATGCCAGTTATAAATATCCCTCCTTACGGACCGATTAGGTTTTCTGATTCCCTATCTAAGGAAGAACTTGCAGAAAAAATAAACCGAATAAAAAGTAAAGTCGGAGAAAGTGAATATAAATTTGACCCTCGTGAAGAGTTATCGTTTTTAGAAAAATTAAAAGGCGGCGCTAAACGGGCACTTTCTGGTATAGGCAGTCTTGTCACGGATGTTGTCCCTGCTATTGGGGGTAGCTTACTTGGGTTTGAAGATTACGCCCGTGAGCAGATGGCAGAGGCAGCGCAAAAACGAGCAGCCGCTGAACTTGAATCCCCAACTGCTTATAGGAAATTAAGTGATGTTAGAGGAATTGGTGACGTACCGGGATTCCTTGCGGAAACATTGGGTGAAGGTGCCGTTGACATTGCCTCTTTACTTGTCCCCGGTGGTGTTGGTTCCGTTGTAGGTCGCCGTCTCGCACAACGTGGCGCAGCCGAAGCCGGTGAACAAATTGCAAGTCGTATTGCTAGACGCGGTGTTCCAGAAGGACCGATTGTACCAGACGTACTTAAAGGTTTACAGGAAACCGCTACGCGTAGAGCTGCAACGTCGTTAGGTCAAGCAGGTGCAGACCTTGGGTTTAAAACAGGTCTGCGTGGTGGTGCGTATGGACTTGCTTCAGGTGAGATTTTTCAAAGTGTTGAAGAAGAAACTGGCAAGCTTGAACCGGGATTAGCCCTTGCACTGGGTGTGCCGTTTGCCGCACTGGACTCGCTACTCCCTGAAACCATAGCCAAGCAGCTCGGTGCAACCGGTAAGGCAGTCTTAACTAAAGAAATGCTAGAGCGTTCAACGCTCCCTGAAGCAAAAAGTCTTGCTGCTCGCCTTGGTACAGCAATCCCTGCGTTGGTTGCCAAAGAAGGTTTAACCGAAGCGGCGCAAGAAAACATATCAATCCTTGCCGAGCAGATTGCTGGCAGTAAAAAAGAATTTTTTGATCCTGAGAATGTTGACCGGATGCTCATGGCAGGGGTCAAAGGCGGTATTGCAGGCGGTGTGTTTGGTGCTCCCGGTGCGGCAATCGAAGCGGTTAGAGATAAACGTGCGGATCAGGCATTGATTGACGCAGAATTAGCGCGACGTGAAAAAGCTAAAACACCAGAAGAAAAAAAAGAAATTGAGCAACGTCTTTTGCTTTTAGGGTACGAACTACCCACACCTAAATTTGAAGGGCGTATTGAACCTACCCTTGCACTTCCACCTCCTCCACCGAAAGCTTTACCTAGACCTACCCCATTTACCCCTATTGTTACCGCAGATGGCACGGTTCTTTTTACTCGGCAAGAAGCTGCGTTATACGAAGCTAACGAACGCTTTAAACAAGAACAAGAAGCTAATCTTATAAAGGAAAAAGAAGAGGCTAAATTTCAAGGTAAATATGCCCCGCAACGAGCCGGAACACAGTTTGAGTTAACCGGTCCCGGTTTTGGTGTTCGTGCAGAATCTCTTTTTAATCAAGAAGGTAATCTTAACGAAGCTGCCCCTGAAATTACATCTGCACCTATCACCCAAGCGTTTTTAGCTGAAGCTGGTATAGGTAAAGGGTCTGCACCATATAAACAATTTATAGATAAAGATCTTGCAGACCCGGAAGTTCGGGGGGAATTTAGAGCTTTTTTGCGTGAACGTGCAGAAAACCCAAGTCGTTCTAAACCCGTGCAAGAAAAAGCTAAAGCCGCAACCGATATTCTTGCTCGTATACCGTTTGCTCCTGCTGATCAGCTTTCGTTATACCTACCCACTGAAATAGGTGAAAACCCCGTTGAACGTATGGTTCAAGAAGCGCGTGGTCGCGCCCGTCCAACAGGGCCGACTCGTGTGGGTGGGGTGCCTGAAAGTAACTTAACAGAACAGCAAATGCGCGAACGTAATCTTGCAGATATACAACAAGAGCAAGACAGACAAGCGCGTGAACGTTTTGAAGCTGAACTTGCAGAAACCGATCTTCGCGTGCAAGCAAATCAAGCTCAACGTATCATCCAAGAACGAAACACTATACTTGACGATGTACTTGCTGACCCACAAATTGTAAATCAAAGAAAGCGTTTTTCTGCTGAATTACGTCGTGCAGGGTATACCGATACCAATATATCTCCGGCAGAAGAAGCACGTATTGCACGGTTTAACGAATTAAAAGAAACTTTCCCGGATCTTGATTCTCAGGAAGTCGCCGCTAGAGAGCGTGCTGAAGCGGAAGAACGTGCCGGTCTTAACGAACTTGAATCCCTTGTGCCAGAACGTAAACCAAAACAAGCCCCTACCCCTAAAAAGCGTACTCCCCCGGAGGCTACAAATGTTAATGAACTTGACGAGAGTAGAAGTGGAGAAGGCGTTCCAGTTCCTAGCAGATCCGGAGAGCGAGTACCCACCGTCGGAACTGAGCCACCTGTCGCCACTGGAGTGGAACGTGCTGAGCCAGCTACTGAGGCAACTGTACGAGGAGAGGAAGTTCCATCCGTTGCATTAGAAGAAAGCAAAGGCGCACGTATAGAACGTAAAGAAAGTTTCAGGGGGCGTACAACTCCTGATGTTGAGTATATTGTTTATGACCAAGAGGGTAATCGGTATAGGACGTTTAAAACCAAAAAAGAAGCTCAACAAGCTTTAGATATGTTGACTATGCCAAGGGAAGATTTCTTAAATAAATACCCTGATTTAAAAGCTAAAGTTGAAGAAATAGAGACTCGTAAAAAAGAAACAACTAAATCCGAGACTGAACCCAAAGTCGAAGCCGAAACAGAACCCAAAACCGAACCCAAAAAGGAAACCGCAAGTGCCGCTGCGCCCACCGAAACCAAGCAAGCAAAAAAAGAGGGAACAACAGAGGCTCCTAAAAGAGCAAAAGTGGCAGAACCCGCCACTGGAGAGTCAACCGAAACAGACCGCACCATGCGCGGTCAAATGGAAAAGGTAAAGACCGAACGTGAACAAAAACGAAAAGAA
>Ga0214917_10002868_pt1 | contig 20580 bp, 19 predicted proteins | sample LL_1208_BB_MetaG_FD_177983 | JGI IMG/M metagenome (GOLD analysis project Ga0214917, IMG submission 177983) | Freshwater microbial communities from Lake Lanier, Atlanta, Georgia, United States - LL_1208_BB | ecosystem: Environmental > Aquatic > Freshwater > Lake | place: USA: Georgia | collected...
CTCATTAAAGCGGGTGTCCCTGAATACTTGGCGCATTCTGCTTGCGTTGACGCCATCAGTCATCGCATGGCACTCTTAAATATCCAAAACCAAGACACAAAGATCTCCAAAGCGGCGGTCTTTTCACTCCACTGCGAGAACATGTTTCACATGTTGCTTGGAAGGGTATTCAATCTTGCAGAGGCATCGGGCTTGGCTAACTCAGAAAACGATGCTTCGAAGACCCAAACAGTTGTCATATCAACTTTGATGGGTCACGCGATTGACGGGTGCTTGGTATCATCAGAGTCGGAACAGGATGCAAAACTCCTGTTTCACACCATCGTCAATACAATCTGGGACTTGGTAGCAAACAAGCGTAAAAACATGGATATGGAAGAAGAATCAAATGCTGAAGGATCAACCAGTATTCACTGACATTGCTGACATGTCAGCACACTATAGAGCGGTGAAGGAAAACCTACGTAAAAATGTTTATGTTCCAAAACCAATGTCAGAGGTCCAAGATTCTCCTGTCAGGAAAAAACTTCTTGTCAGCGATGATCGCAGGACACGACTCGTGGTTCCAGAAAAGTATCTTGATGAATACAAGCAAAGCATCAAGGGACTAAAGGAGTCTGGCAAGATAACCAAACTGACAATGAGGGAGATTGTAAAAGAAGTAGCAGAAAAACATAGACTCAAAGAAAATGATCTGATGACACCGTCCCGTAGGAAGAATATCATCGCGGCGCGTCATGAAGCGTTCTATCGGATGAGGCATGAACTTAAGATGGCGTTCCCAAGGATTGCGGCGTATTTCATGATGGATCATACGACCGTTATTCACGGTGTCAGGAAACACGAAGAACTTAGTAAGAAAGGTAATTAAATGAACGACATTAACAAAATTCTGGCAGAGCGCGGAAAGCAACACGGCGACTACGCTAATGTGTCTCGCATCGCCCAAAGCATCAAGGAAGTGTATCGGAGCGCACCGAATTGGGAAAAACTACCCGATGCACAGAAGGAAGCCCTTGAACTTATCGCCACCAAGCAAGCCCGTATCCTGTCAGGGGACAATGGTCTCAGGGATCACTGGGAAGACATTGGCGGGTATGCCGAACTGGGTTCCCAATATGGGAAAAGCAATTCAAATGTGACGTTTGACCTCAGGAAGGCGATGGGGAACCCCGTAACTTTACCCCATGTGGAAAAAGCATCTTGATTTAATTTTGATTTCAGGGTCTGATCGGCCCCGAAATTATTTGAAAGGTCAGAGGATGAAGGACCAAGGATTTCTTTTCTGCAAGGGCGAAACGTGCCCCATGTCAGCAACCTGCTACCGCTCCCCCGTGAGCGGGTGGGAAGTCGAAGGCTACGAAGAATGGTTTATTGATGAGCCTTACTGGCGCATCCCTTCAACAAACATCACGCTTTGTGATTATTATTGGAAGAAAGCCGATGACAAAAAAGAAACAGTTTCTGAGCCCGAAACAACAGGAAGTAATTCGTGAGGCCGTAAGAGCCTCAAAAATAAAAATGGCAAGGCTTGGAGAGAAGCCAAAGGTCTCCCTGCCAACCTTTAATTTTATGGAAAAGAAAGACACATGACATGGGCTATAAGTTATTGGCGGCGATGGTGATACTGGATTTTGGTGCGGCTATCGCCTTTTTTGTAGAGGGTAAAATTCCACTAGCCGTCATCTTTGCATGTGCAACGGTGGCAAACATCGCTACGTTCTGGCTCCTTTAAGAAGAGATTAAAATGGAACCTCACAAACTTCTTTATGTAGATGCCTCAGTTACCCTGTCAGCACTGGTCGATGACTACATCCTAAAGACAGGGTTGCGTAAAAGACTGAAGCGCAAGGACGGAACGGAAATTATTAACCGTCACCGTGAAAAGATGGCTGACACGCTGACAGAAGCATCACAAATTGATGAGTGTGATCACGACTCGATACTTGCATCCCTTCGGAAGACTCTCGATGTCATGAAGGACATTGAATATCAATGTTCGGGGAGCGATCTGTCAGAATACAAGAACCGACGAAAGGATGTTGAGAAGATTTCTTCAATCCTTCACATCGGAAGAACATATCACAACGATGCCATGAAAAGATTAAAGAACCTTCGCAAGAAAACAGTTTGATGAAGCCGACCATCGCCATCTTTATTCACCATCCAGAATGCTCTCAGGATTGCGCTGAGGGCATGGTGGCGGCGTTGTCTCCTGACTTTGACATAAGAACATTCGACGAAAGAGAACTTAATGAAGGTAGATTTGACGACGTTGACATCGTTGCGTTTGGCGGTGGTATCGGGGACGCGGATCGGTATTACGATTTCTTCAAACGAAGAGAAGGAAACACGATTGCTGATTTCGTATCACGAGGGGGAAAATACCTCGGCATCTGCATGGGTGCTTACTGGTCTGGAAGAAATTACTTTGACTTGCTCGACGGGCTCGAACCAGTCCAGTTTATTAAACGTCCCGACGCATCTGTCAGAAGATCATACGCCACCGTCGCAGAAGTTGACTGGCAAGGCAAAAAGGAAGTGATGTTCTTTTACGACGGATGCACGTTTGTAGGTAACGGTCGGTGTCAGATCGTGTCACGGTATAATAACCAAGATCCGATGGCAGTGATCCAAGGTCGGGTGGGCTTGATTGGCTGTCATCCCGAAAGCGAACAGAGATGGTTTGACGATCTCAAATATCTAAAGGGAAAGTGGCACGAAGGCCGACACCACGAGTTGCTTCGGTCCTTTGCCAAGAAACTATTGAGGCAGAAATGAAAACAATTATTCACGTCAACCAACACAAGATCAAAAGCAATACAAAGTCCAAGGTCAGAGACCCTGTGCTGACAGTTAAGACATATAAATCAAATACTTACGCCCACGAGGTTGTTATCAAGGGAGAGTCGAAGGTTGTGTATTCTCCTGACAAGCCCTTGTCATGTGGTGCTAAGGTATGGATAGAGACAGAAGCACCTGTTGAAATAGTGAGACGTTTAGGAGTTTTTGCGTGACAGGATTTAGGAGCAAGAGACTGATGAACCAATCAAGAGAACCAAATGTCAGGTGGCTGGGTCCATACGAGCCTGAAGACAGACACGCTGACAAGACAACGCTAGATCATGTCATTGAGTTGCGTAAGAGACTGGCAGAGACAGAGCGTTATCTGAATAACGCTCTTGATGTTGTTGGCTCTCTCCGTAAAGAGATTGACATTTTGAAAGCGGCGGCTAAAAATGGCTAGGGAACCGGAGACCGTAAAGGATTTAGTTTTCAGGTTGAAGGTTCATCACTTGAAAGAAAGTTTAGAGGTGAACAAGGAGAGGGCCGAGGCCGCTCGTTGCATCGAAGGCTTGGTAGAATTTATAGCAGTTTTGGTTGATGAGAACCATCAGCTAAAAGCAGAAGAATGTCCCTGCAAAAGGCGTGAGGCCGAATTGGACATGTTATTCAGTGAATGGAATGAGGAACTTGAAAGATGAGTATCTTTACGACTGAGTCCCTACAAGGGGTTGCATGGATCGTCGCCGGACTTTGGGCGGCGGTCAAGTTGATTGAGATGGTGTTTGATCGTTGGGACATGTTTTCGGACCACCATAAAGAAATAGATTCATTATACAGACGAATAAGAGAAGCAAACGAAAATCTAAGTCGTCTTGAGTTAGAAAACGAGATGATGAAGAGACATTTCTTCCCTGACACGGAAGAGGTCAAGACACCTGACGAGCCCACGCCCGTCAAGAAAAAACGTGGTCGCCCACGCAAGCGTTGACAAATAGACGCCCCGTCAATAACCTTGGCGGGGCTTTTCAATGGAGAGAAAGATGAAAAGAACAATTATCAGATATGAATATGACGAAGACACTATACGCGCCGTATGCGAGAACGAAGACGGCGAACGGTTTTATATCAATATAATGATAAACGGTGAGATTACATTTTAGAGGAGAAAGATTATGAAGGAAGATGTGAAAGACTTACAAGTATTTCGTTTGTCGGAAGAGTTAATAAACTCTTTTATGTTTGATAATGAATATATAGAAAACATATTTTTTGATATGTGTGAGGCGGGAGTAGCGTTTCCACCTTACCCAAGATTTGCATTAGAGTTCAATGTTGATACCTTCATGTGTTTGCTAAACCTTGTTTGTAGTGATGCACACAATGAACACGCTCGCAAAAAAGTTAAAGAGTCACTTTCTGATGTCAGAAAATGGTTTATTGAATACGATATAAATGAACAAGTGTTATGTGGTCATGCAAGAAGAGATGGAAATTTCTATAGTCCTTTAGTCAGAGGGTCCATCAGTCAGGTATTATATAACAATCAAATTAGAAAAAGTAGTTTCGATCAAGAAAAGGATTGTGAATCGACCATAATAAGCACTGTTTGGTGGATCTTTGCGTTTTTTATAGTTCTTCTTTCAACAAAGAATATAAAGAAGGATACAAAGATTCATGATTGTATGACAAGGAAACGTGTTCCAGATTCTAAAAAGTATCGTAAAGACTACCCATACACTACAACCCTTTCCATTGGAAAGATCACAGAAAACTATGACGGCAGTGAATTTACCGGCGTGTCACGGCGTCCTCACCTGCGACGCGGTCATGTCAGGACACAACACTACGGCCCAAAAAACGAATTGACTAAAAAGATTTTTGTTCAATCCGTTTTTGTGAACGGCTCTGAGGACATGAAATCTAATCGTGTCGCATACAATGTTTCAATAGCCGCTTGACAATTAAAACTGTCGCACTATATTAAATTTATCGCTGAAACAAGAAAGGAAAAGCGAGATGAGAACGATTCTTATAGATCCGTATGAACGGTCTTTCACAGAAGTTGATTACGACGGTGACTACAAGTCCATCTACACACACTTGGGATGTGACACGTTCGATGTTGTATATACAGATGTAGGAGATGTCTTTGTTGACGACGAAGGATTACTCAAGAACCCATCAAAATTTTTCTATATTCAAGGAACACCTCAACCTCTTGCAGGACGTGGGCTTGTCTTTGGAAGAGTGGACGAAGAGGGCAATAGCACAGAAGCGACGGTCTCGATTGATGAATTGGAGAAGAAAGTTCGTTTCATGTCGCCAAGCCAAGTCTTAGACATGTTTGCATAACCGTCTAAAAATTCCTCCCTAGACGGTAGACTTGACCCCGCTTTGGCGGGGTCTTTTTTATTCCATCTTGTCCGTTGCCTCGCCCCACGACCTTCCGAGTTCAGCATCAACCACAGACGGTATCTCAAGCTGAACGCAGTTCTCCATGATCTCACGCGCCTTCAAAGCAGTCTCCCTGTCGGGTATGCTGAGAGCGAGTTCGTCGTGGATTTGGATCATTGGAAGGATGCCTTCGTCTGCAAGATCGACCAAAGCCTTCTTTGTCTGATCAGCCGCCGAGCCTTGAATGAGACTGTTCAGGGCCTTGTATGTGAACGCCCTGCGGATGTTTGACCCATACTCAGCAAAGGCTTCCTTGTGCGGCAGAGGCTTGTGTAAACCGAAACTAGCGGGTTCCCATTTGTCATAGCGACACTTGCGACCGAGCAGAGTCCTGATCGAACCACGCTTTGAAGCACGTTCTGACGCATAGTCGCTGAGTTGCTTAACGAATGGGACCTCTTGATGATACTGAGCGAAGAGACCCTTTGCGTCTTGTAAGTTGAGACCGAGTTGGTTAGCCAGTTTCGTGACGCCCATTCCGTAGAACAACCCAAGATTGATCGTCTTGGCTTGCTTACGAGGAACGCCGACGATGTCAGCGGCAATCTGGTGGAAGTCCGAGCGAGCGTCTTCTTTATATCTAGAGACAAAAGACGATGCCCCTTCCAGTTTCAAGATCGAAGCATAGTGGACCACGATCCGAGGCTCTTGTGACGAGTAGTCGAAAGCACCCCACTGACAACCCTCTTCTGGCAGGAAGAGGCTTCTGATCATAGGTCCGATGACCTCGTCCCGCGACGGGATCTGCTGGAGATTTGGGTTAGAGTAGCTGAAGCGTCCTGTGATTGTGCCGCCGTCATCGCTGCGAAGCTGGTGTATGTCAGCGTGGATGCGACCGTTATGCTGGTGCTTCATGATCGCTTCAATGAATGTCGTGCGAGCCTTGTTCAGTTCGCGAGCCCGAACAATCAACTTCGGAAGTTCATGGGGGTGGGCCGCCAAAAATTGCTTGGTAAAACTTGGCGCACCTGTCCCCCCTGTCACAGGATATTCCAGACCTGCGGACTTGAATGCTGACGCCACGGAGGCTGCCGCCCAAATGTCAACGCTGACACCGTATTCGTCCTTGATCTTTTTTATTAAAGCTCGCTCTTCCTTTTCTAGCTTTGTATTGATCTGGTCGGCGCGGTCGCAGTCAACACGAACGCCTCGCGTCCGCATCTTGATGATTGCCTTGAGGACACGGAGTTCAAGGTTAAAGATGTCTTGGATCTCTTCCTTGACAATTAAGCCCTTGAAGAGGTTCCAGAGACGCAGTGTTAGACTTGCATCCTGTTCGGCATACGGCCCCACATATTGAGGGGGGAGTTTATACATCTCAGCCTTGGCATCCACGCCCCACTCGTTAGCGGCATCCCTTAGAAGCCGCTCGTCCTTCCTCTGTTCAAGGTAGTCACGACCGAGATTGTTGAGGGAATAGCTGAAACGGTTCTCGTCCAAAAGTGTAGCTACAATCATCGTATCGACGATTTCGCCAGCAATCTGAATGCCTTCTGCCTGAAGCCAACCCACGTCATACATGGCGTTGTGAAAGACATAAGTCTTCCGAGGGTCGGCGCACGTGTCAGCAAGCCAGCGCATGACACGCTTGCGGTCAAGGTTTCCTCCGGTCTCATGACGGATGGGGAAATACCACGAGCCGTTCTCCGTAGCGACGGCTACGCCGATGATATGACCGTTCTTCGTAGGCCAGCCAGATCCTTTTGTCTTCAGATCTGGGTCATAGGTTTCCAAGTCGATGGCGATCTCGCGATCACCTGACAGGTCTGGAAAACTTTCTGGTGCGGACCACTCTGATTCCGTCCTCAGCAGGGGCAGTTGCATGTTTTTCTACCTTCATCAATCGACCGCATTGGCAACGAGGCCACTTAGATGACACGACAAAGGTAGTCGTGACATAAGACGTTTGCTTGCAGTCGCATTCTACTTTCACGCTTTGTGCATACATTGTTGCGGCCTACGAAATACTAAAACCTTTAGACATCATCGGGTGTATAAGGTGTAAGCTATGCTTAGAACGAGTAAGACCAACATAAAAAACTCGATGCTCATCTTCTTCTTCATAACTCTCCTTCTTCCAAAGACCTTGGTTCTTCCTGACACTATCTGTCAAGAGCATTACGTTGTCAGACTCTGTGCCTTTCGCCCCATGTATTGTGGAAATCGTGATTCGTGAACTGTCCTCAAAAGTCCCATGTCTAAGGCAAGATTTGAGATAACGTCTATCGTCTTCAGAGATCTTGGCGAACGTCTGATCCCAAGGCTTCTGGTGAAGAAGACCGTGTTCCAAGGTCAGAGTTCCAATGTCCAAGAGCCGATGATCTTCTACATCCGGCAGAGTCTTGTGACCTCTGGATACATCAACGTCGATAACCATGTGCCGGTATATGTTCCTGACATCAGTTGCTGACACGACCTCTCCCCGGCGGAGCTTTTCCCACTGTGACACCGCCCGGATGACATCTGTCTTGATTGTCCGACCGCTTTCATACGTATAGAGAAACCCTCTTTGACGAACCTCTTCTTCCAGTTGGTTTGCTCCCTTGCGTGTGCGAGCCATCAGGAGCCACTTGCCTTTTGATAGATCGACCTCTTCCGAGTGCCTGTGCCACGACACAGTGCCTTCATCTTCCCTTGGGAGGAATAGTTTCTGGCGACGGTTTGCTACCTTCTGGATTATCCGCTGAGAGATCGCGTGATGCGAAGAGGGGATGCGGTAACTCTGACCTAGGACCTCGACCTTGCCTTCAAGGTTGATGAAGTGATTCACGTCAGCACCCGCCCAACGGTAGATCGCCTGATCGTCATCCCCTGCAACATATACCTCCTTGGAGTTCTCAACGAGATGCTCGACCATCTTCCATTGCAGGGCTGACAGATCTTGGGCCTCGTCAATGAACAACACTTCCAGCTTCGGAGCCAGCTTACGCTCGACGAAGAGTTCGATCAGGTCAGTGTAATCGTAGAGAATGTTTGTCTTTTTGTATTGCTTCAAACCTCTGTCAACATAATCAACGCGGCTCCAGTCAGTCTTCTGAGCGACAGTTGATCCATTATAGACTACCCTCAGAGGTTGTTGGGTGATCCGTGACATGTTGATAATCTCAAGGAACTTGTCACCATATCCAAAGTCAACAAAGGGTCCGTCTGACATGGACGAGACCTCCACAAAGCCCGGCAGTTTGAGCCAGTCAGCAACTTCTTGATAATGTTTCTGTGTCATCAGACCATTTCTGCCAACGCCAAGACATTGAAAGGCAAGGCTATGCAAAGTTCTAAAGTATGGCAGCTCTTTTTCTGACATACCGAAACGCAGCATAGCCCTGACAACAGCCTCTTGCGCTGCCTTGCGGGTAAACGAAAAGTATCCAATCTTGTCAGGAGCTATACCCAACCCAAGGTAATGCTCGACAAGACCGAGAAGTTTTGTCGTTTTGCCCGTGCCCGGAGGTCCGAGGATGATGTTCATTACATCACGTCCTTTTCACCTATCGGATTTGGTGGAAGTTCAATCGTTCGACTCTCGTCAGTTCCAAAGTAAGACTGAGAGAAATTCCAGACGTGCATTCCTTTTCCCGCAATCTTCCAGTAGACACGCTCGCCGCCGAGTTCACGGAGACGTAGGCCAACCTTATTGATTGAGTAGTGAAGGAAGTTGTTGACCGTCAGATGCTTCAACAGATCCTTGATCTGGAAGTAGACTTTGTCTTCTGTCCATACCGCAATCCCCTGAATGATTTCTTCCTTCTCAAACCCACGCGCACGGTCACAGCAGAAAGATGACAGTAGATCCTCAAAGTTACCTTTGATCGTCGTGTCAGGAGCTGTCTCGACAATCGTCAGGTTTTCAAGGAGGTTTTGCATCCTCACCTGCCAAGCCCGTGATGTCAGTGTCAGCGGAAACTTATTGATCTGAGCCACGCATTCCTTTTGGAATACTGACTGTGACACAAGAGCGTCCGTGCTGAGTTCAACGCGCTGACCATCCACGTTAAGGAGCCAAATCGGTGGATCACCGTTAACCTTTGTTAACGAACTCAAGTCATTGTTTCGGCTTCCGGGACCGACGCCAAACTTCCGTGACATGCACACGTCTTTATTGCAGAAGCTGGAGATTGGCTGGTCATCGCATTTGTAAAAGTAATCCTTCTTCTGAAGTTGCTTTATGATTACTGCCACCTCGTTCGCTGACAGAGGCGGCTTCATGTATTTCATATTGTAGTTCTGAACGACGTTCTCCCAGTCTTCCTTGTGTGCCATGCGAGCATAGACACCAAGACTAAACAGAGCGTTATTACGACCGCCTTCACCAAACCCCTGAGCGCATAGATGCTGAAGGCATGGTGGGCCATGTGGAAGTAACTCTTCACTCTTCTTGTGTTTGGTCGGCAAAGCCATAAATTCATCGACAGTCATCTGACTGTCTTCAGCAAAGCCAATAAACTCTTCAAGTGTCAGCGAGTCGCCGTTCGGGCCGAAAGCATAACGGACAGTGTTCTCACCACCAAAGTAAGGCATGTTAATAAAATTGCCCGTGTCACCACGTTCAACCAAAATCTCTGTCTGCTTTGGGAAGATTTCAGATCCTGAATATCCGAGGACCGAGGCGATCTCTAATAACTTCGGGTGCAAATCTTCTGCGGGTATCTCTTCTTTGAAAAAGAAATACACGTGTGCGCCACCGGACTTTGATCTACATACGACCGCCGGAAACTTATGTTTCTTTAATTTTTCAATCAGAACGCGATGATCAATCGTGTAATTGTCAACGTCTATCGCGCCCCAGTGACAATGGTTATTATCCTTGATAGGAATGACCCCAAGGCCTGTATCACCCGCCAGATGCTTTTCCCAATGGACAACAGTAGTGGGCTCTTGAATAACGCGAGCAACGCCTTGCTTTTTTCCATCACGTTCTCTGTCCTTTGTGACATTGAAAACCCCGTGAGCGCGGGAGTTTCCAAGAAATATATTATGTAGTCTTTCTGCTAATGACATGCTTTCCCCCAACAACAAAAATGGCAACCCGTAAGAAATCCTTACAGGTTGCCACTACTTAACCAGTTGTTAGAAGGGGATGTCATCCGCTTCAATCGTAGTTCCATTAGCAGAGGAATGATCCTCACTCTCTTGCTTGACCTTGACTTCGCCAGCCTTGACGGACTTGGAGAAGCCAACAGCCATCTCAAAGAGAGCGGCATCGCCTTCATCAGCGAGGCTCAGAACGCGGTCACGAGCGACTTCCCACCCGAACCACGAACCTTTGTCATTCCGTTCTTCAACGGTCGAGAGTTTGTAGATGTGCGACATCATCGGCATCACAAACATTCTTCCGTCCTTACCCTTGCCCATAGTGGTCTGGATTTGTGTCAGCCACTTACGAGCCTTCTTGAGTTGGGTAGACGTCATGGTAATCAAGCAACGCTTAATGTTGCCTTCAATGTCCACCATGAGGACATAGAACTCAGCGGTATTCTCAAGGATGTTCCCGTTGGGGAGAACATCTTTGCCTTTCTGATCCTTGAATGTTTTCTTAGCAATCGGGTCTTCTGCATTATAAGTCCCGACATAACCGCCACCTTGCTCGCGTGGCTTCCATTCAACGTAAACACGGCGATAGTAACAAGGAATTACTGACACGCCTTCTTCGCCGTCATAGACGACGTTCTCGACAGTGTTGTAGATCATCCCTGCTTCTGCGCCTTGCACATAAGCACCATCGCGCTTGTTCACTTGTGGTGAAAGTTGCGCGAGAATGCGGAGATACGGAATAGCTAAATCCTGTGCGGATACACTTTCCAGACCTTCGTTAGCGAACGCCTCAAACCCTGAGATGTCAGAGGCAGTGGCAAGTTCCGTTTTTTTGGCGGTAACGGGAACCACATTTGATTTTGCCATTAGTCACTTCCTTTTGATTTTGGCCTGTTCACCGATGTAGATACCAAACAGATCAGAGGGGATCGGTGCGCCTTCTTCGACCTGTTCCTTCACGAAAGCCTTCAAAGTCATGGGTTCTACCCAAACCTTCTGCTGAGTCTCGTAGCCATCAGCTTGGAGTTTATCCATGAGTTTTTGTGCTATCGTGTCTTCCGAACGTCCAAAGCTAATCGAGACTTGGTTTTTGATGAGCGAGTCGTGACCGTTGTCACGAAGCCAATCAAAAGCCTCTTCTTGTCGCGCTTTCGGAATGGACGCTGAATAGAATTTTGAAACGGAGATTTCACTTCCGTCATCCATCTTAACCTTAGCCATGCCGTATTCTGCCATAGCCGCAGGAAGTTGGTTTTCTGCAACCTCTTTCAAATCCTTCTTTGCACCAGACAGTTCTTGTTCAAGATCAGAGACCCTAGCTTCAAGTGCAAGTTGTTGTTTAACAAGGGATGCAATTCTCGACATCCCTTCTTCCTTAATGTCCATCAAGTCGGACGCTACGTCTTCAAAATCAATACTCATTGTTTTCTGCTCCTATTTCCATTTCTAAATTCACATCCAATGGTAAGTAGGCTTCTTCGTGCCTATCCCATTTTAGCATTTTTACGCGACCGTTGTTATTAAAAGCGGCAACCCCAAAGCATATTGCTATGCAAGCAGGGTCTCCTGACAGGAGAAGGTAGTCCTTGTCATTGAAATCCTTAAGAGAATCCTCGATGAGATCGACGATCATCTTTTTTTGTGTAGGATTATCAACGACTTGTAGTTCTCCCGGAAGGACAACCTTCAACGCTCCATACTCTAAAGCATTGGAAATATCACGACCGCGCATTTCATGGGTAATGTAGACTGTCATTCTTGCTTTCTTCCTTTCGAAGCCCCAACATAATACCTGACTGAGTTCTGTCAAGGGGCTTGAAAAACTACCTGTGAATACTTTATCCTTATCCCTCCGAAATAGAAAGTGAAATTAACCATGACCCTCCTTGTCACCAAATACGACTTCAAATTACCGCCTTACGAGCATCAGAAAAAAGGTCTGCAAATGTCTTGGAATAAAGACGTTTTTGCCTTTTTCTGTGAGATGGGAACAGGCAAGTCAAAGATGCTGATCGACACCATCGGCATCCTGTTCGAGAGGGGGGAGATTGAAGCCGCCCTGATCGTAGCACCAAAGGGTGTGTATAAGAATTGGCAGAGGTCCGAGATCCCCCGCCACATGCCAGACCGCATCCTTGAGAAGTGCGATGTGATTGCATGGGACCCCAAGCAAACTATTGAACAAAAAAAGAAATTAGACTTGGTGATGAAGAAGGACGACAGGCTCAAGGTGCTTGTCATGAACGTCGAAGCCTTCTCGACAAGCCGTGGTTCGACCTTTGCAATGGAATTTTGCAAGAAACATGAGACACTTATGGCTGTTGATGAAAGCACCACCATCAAGAACCGTAGCGCACAGAGAACCAAGAACATTATAAAAGTTGGGGAAAAGTCAAAATATAAGCGAATCATGACGGGCTCGCCCATCACCAAGTCACCGATGGACCTGTTCAGTCAATGCGCCTTCCTTGACCCAAAGCTGATAGGATATTCTTCCTACTATGCTTTCCAAGGTCGGTTTGCCAAGACCGTCCGCAGAAGCATCGGTAGTCACAGCTTTAATCAAGTTGTCGGTTATCAACACTTGGATGAGTTGTCGGACAAACTGGAAGAGTTCAGTTATCGCGTCTTGAAGAAAGACTGCCTCGACCTTCCAGAAAAGGTCTACATCAAACGCATCGTCGAGATGACGGACGAACAGGCCGTTGCATATGGTCACATGAAGAAGCTCGCCCTCGCCAAGCTCATGACAGAGTCGGGTGACATGACAACCGTGACAGCGACCAACGTGCTGACACAGATCATTCGCCTGCAACAAATCTGCTCCGGTCATGTCAACGATGATGAAGGAGCGATGACCGCTGTCTCTACAAATAAGCTCGCTGAACTTCTTGCAACTATTGAAGAGATTGACGGCAAGGTAATCATCTGGGCAATCTTCACGGAAGACATCAAGAAGATTACCGAGGCACTCAACGAAGAATACGGTCAGGGGTCAGCGGCTTCTTACTATGGCGATACCCATGCCGAGGAACGACAGAACATCGTCGAGAAGTTCCAAGATCCGAGTTCCAATCTCCGCTTCTTCGTGGGCCAACCACGCACGGGCGGTTACGGCCTGACACTGACAGAGGCCAAGACCGTGATCTACTACAACAATGTCTATGACTTAGAGGTTCGTCTTCAATCCGAGGACAGAGCGCATCGTATTGGTCAGAAGAACACGGTTACGTATATCGACCTCGTCACGGAGAATACGGTCGAGGAGAAGATCCTCAAGGCTCTTCGTGAGAAGATTGACATAGCTACGCTTGTTATGAGGGAAGAATATAAAGAATGGCTGATTTGATTTCACTTCGATGCCATTTCAAAAGCGGCTGACTCAACCTCTTCGACACGTCTTTTCCAACCATTCCCGAACACATTCCATGTCGGGAGTGCTTGGAGAAACGCCATTCTACGGTCACAAATGTCAGTAATCAAAGAGCGTGGATTAACGTGTTCCACTGCGGCTAATGTCGCAGGGCCGATAATACCATCCGTAGGTAATCCAAGAGCAGCTTGAAGAAACTTGCCGGAACGAACAACACCACTATTAACAGCAACATCCAAACAAACATAATCAACACCTGCCGGTAGACTGTCTCCACGGACACGGTCCCAGTATTGCGCTTTGTAGAGCGGTTTGACATCTTCCACCGTCAACGCTTTCATGTCGTCAATAGACACGGGTTTACCAACCCATTCTTCCCAAACCTTTTTTGTAACTCCCCTGTTAGTGACACCCCCCGGATCTTTCGGGTGGTTCACAAATCCTCCTTCGTGCTTGAGGACAAGGGCGATACACGTGTCAAAGTTATCTTTCATTCTGCACTCCTAATTTTCCTGACAACCTTTCCGACACCAGCGACGTCGTTTGCATACTCTTGCAGCTTCAAGGTATCTTCCTTAATCTTTTCTGTCAGCTCTTTGATCTTCTCGCTGCGAGCCTGCGGTGTCAGGCTTTGGTCACGAGCAATCTGTGTCTGAAGAGCCCTCGTCCTCATGATTTGGTTTTGCATATAGAGCATGTTATTCGCCGCCTGCTTTTGAGCATCGAGCGGTGTGATGTTTGCTCCAAACAAACGCATCATTGACTCCAGAGTTTCAGGCTTCGGCAGGCCGCGCTTATCAACACCTGTTCCATCGACGAACAAGGCATTGTAGATGCGCGGCAATGCACCACCACTGTGATCCATGTTGTTGAGATCGACATTGATTGCAGGCGGCATGGCTTGATTCCAGACATAGGAAAGAATGGAAAGAGCCTGCGCCTTCGGCGTGTCAAATTCGTTATAGATCTTCTTCTCTGTGAATGGATCTACGCCAGTTGAAAGAGCCGCAATCGCATTGATCATCGGACCGTTTGGAATGACAGTGCTTTTTGCAAGTTCCTTTGCACCCTTATAATACTCGCCATACTTAAATGCCGTAATTAAAGGGTCAGTGAACGTCGAGAATGGGAAGTATCTACCGATGTCAATGAACTCAATGTTACCTTTGCTGTCACGCATTGGCAGGATATAGAGCGATCCATTGTCACGGATGTATTCCGCCATCGACTTGCGGAGCTTTTCAATCTCGTCTTCGTCAATATCAAACGCCGCCATCGTAGCCATTGGAATAGCGTAAGCCATTGCAATATAAGGCAAAAATCTCCACGGAGTCTTGACTGCCGTCTCAATCAATTTCGGCAAAGCCTTGTAGTAATAGGTGATAAACGGAATGCCGATAGGGGCATTACGGATATACCGGACGTTCGGGTTCACAAGGCTGTAGTCAAACAGCGTATCGTGTGCAGCGTTGACAGCGTTAGACTTCTGACGGGATGTCGGGTTCGGACCAGCTTTTTCAATCTCATGGATGTAGTGCATGAACTTAAAGAGCGTTTCCGAGAACTGATATGCGTCAGTGGCCCCTTCTGACACGGCGCTCATGATCGACCTGACAGATGCAAACATACCGATCAACGACGTGTCGTTTCCTGACTTGAACTGATAGGCCTTCAAGCGTGTCACCGCTGCCCGGAGTTCGGCTGCTGACATGGTTCCGCCTTGCAGGCCAAAGTCTTGGGCATCATTCCAACGCTGGTCGTTCTTCAAGATTCCATTCAAAGCCGCGTTGAACAGACGTGGATATTGATGAAGAGGAACACCACCAAACAAGTTCAAAGCAATCGCGTTCGAGATTGCGTTGGTTACTTGTGTCGGAGGGTTAAGCGTCGTTTTGCCGAGCTTCCAAAGCTGTGTCAGCTTAACTATTGTAGAGTTCTCGTCACCAAGAAGACGCTCTGTCATAGACATATTTTCACGACCAAGCGGGATAAATGTGCCAACAAGGTCGTTATAGATAGCCTTCTTCACAACAGCGCCAGCAAGAGGCCCATAGCGAGGATGCTCTGGCATCGGCTCGAAGCCCTCAAGCTCGTATGTTTTGATTTCAGAACGGATGCTCTTGATTCCCTCGTCAGCAATGTCAAGCATCTTACCGATTTCTTTTTCCATTATGTCAGCCTGCTTAGGATCTTGCTCACGCAAGGTCTTAAGCACGTCACGACGCATCTCCATAGCGCGGTGCTGGAGGTCGTATGGAGTCATCTTCATTCCACGCCATTCAACGGTGGTCTGTGGAGCGATCCATCCATTCTCTTCGCCAACGGCGTAGATATTGTTGAGATACTTGATCATCGCCAAGTCGCGAGCAGGGCGTGACAAGGCAACGTAAACAAGGAATGCAGGATCTTTGATCTCACCAAGGATCGCACGATCTTCTTCTGACAGCTGATCGTTACGACTCTTCAGATACTCCTGCATACTCTTACCGCCCATCGGCGTCTTCATGCCGCGTCCGGTGAGTTCGTAATAGAGATAGAGACGTGGGAGATACTGATCGTAGTATTTATCAAAGCTCTCTTCGGTCAACTGACCTTGCTCAATCATCTTACGAGCAAGGAGGTTGATTTCCTTCTTAGACTGCATTGCGGCTTCACGAACTTTTTCATTAGTGATCATGTTCGCGTCTGCATTACGGGTTGTCATGTATTTATACACGGCGTCCCTGTCAGCCTGCGTAGCACCACCGATGATCTTCGACATCTGACGGGCAAAACGCTCAGACTTGGTAATCGTCCCCATCGAGACGTTTCTAAGTTCAAACAATTCATCGACATTCTTAACAAGCGCGAACGGCTTGAAGAACTCACGGATTGCATCCCAAAGACCACCAAAGCGTCCTGACACGACGCGAGCTTCTTCTTCCTGACCCGTGCGAGCAATGGCGTTTGAAAACTCTTCCGACTCAGCAGTGCCGGGAGCAAACGTGTTAAAGGCTCCCTTGATCTGCTTAGGATCAAAGACTGCGAGGTTCTTTGCACCAAACTCGTTTACGTAGAAGCCATCATATCCAAGATCGCGAAGGGTTTTCTGAACTTGCTTTTGTTCAATAATATCCCAGTCACCAGTCCTTAGACCTTCTTTGTAATAAACGCTTTTTCCAGAAGGTCCCATTGCTGACAGGACTTCTTTGACTTGCGCTTTGTTTTCAAAATCAAAAGGCTTTTGAACACTTAGAAAAACAGGAATACTGCGCTGTCCCGATGGATAGCCCATGTCCCCCTGCTGGTTTATTACTTCGGCAGAAAATCTGTTTAAGAAACCATAGCTTTGAGTAAAGAAGAACGGTCCTTCTTTACCTTCAATTCCGCCAGATTTTGCCTTACCAAACCTATTAAACTGTTCTTTTGTTGTATGAAACCAACGTGTTGGATAATGTCCGCCAAGGCTTTTCATCCAAGTTCCAGCCTTGCTGTCACCCCACCAACGCTTAAACTCTTCTACGCTCTCGTTGGTTTCAAGGGCGGCACGGGAGAACTCTTCTTCTCCTACACCCTCTTCCCCTAAGCCTTCTTCTGGAGATGGCCCTTCGTCCCCGATTTCAACAAGAGAGCCATCCGGTCCGATAATGGTAGCTTCTGGAGCATCGTGTGTAATCCATCTGTCGGGTCTATCACGGTGGTCCGAGACGACTCGATTGGCGGCTTCTTCATAGCTGATGTCTGCTGTCTGTCTTGCACCTAACTCTCCATAAAGACGCTTTTCATAGTACCAAAGAACGGCTTGAATATCAGCCAGCGATAAGTCAATTCCACGGCGATTGAGAATTTGTTTTGCACGGTTCGCCGTAGCAATCATAAATGCACGGTCGCTTGCATTGAAGGGCTGATCTTCTGTCCCCTCAAACGCTGCTTTGTACAAGGTATTAGCGGCCTTTTCAATCTCAGTTCCGTTCTTATACCCCTTTGCTTCATACGAATCCCTAAAATCCTGAAGGCGAGTAATTGCTTCCTGATCGGAGATTGTATCCCAAGGCGAGTTTCTACGGTCATACTTTGCAAGCAAAGTCTTGAATCGAGCAAGACCGATAGGTTCACCCTTTGAATTGAATGGCTTGTCAGCCGTACCTATAATTCTTGTAACAAGCTGACCACGGTAGCGATTGAACGTGCGGGACCACCAACGATCCATAGTAAGATACCCGTGGCTTCCCATTAGATTTGAGAAGAAAGCACCCAGCTTAGGACCAAAAACAAGTGCTGACATTGGAAGTCTTGTGTCAGCCTTATAACTTGTCGAGAAATCAATACCATCGGCCCGTGCCTGACGAGAAAGCTCAGACACAGTCCTTTCTTCCATAAGGAAATCAATAGCCCCTTGTTCGCCACGGCTCTGAATAAGGGAGTTAAGGATACGAAGATTTGACTCCATTGAAACACGACGTTCACCCCCGAATGGGAATGTTTCAGGGAAACGACCGGTGTCTCTATATTCAGAGTATGCGCGACCAGCGAGGCTGAAGTTATTATATACCTTCTGACCATCTGACATCAACGCAACAACAGCGGTGAAGATGTCACGTTTTGTTTTATCTGTTCTGAGTTCAGGGAAGATTTGTGAAAACGCATCAAGAGCGCGTTGGTATTTTCCACTATACCAACCGACCCCGGAATCAAAACCAGCTTTTTGTTGATCGTTTGCGAACTCAACTTCATCCGCCATCCAGTTAGCAATCTTTCTGGATGCTTCTTCAGAATAGTCATTGCGTTCAATTATGCCGTATTTTTCCCGCTGACGAGCTTCAAGAGCTTCCGCAAGCCGACGAGTCTTTACGCCCGTTTCTCCACGCCCAACGCCGTACTTCTTAAGGGTTTCTGTACCTTTTCTCAAACGTACAGAAGACTCTTCACCTTCAGGGACTGCTTCAGCACGAGCCTTCGGTTCAACTTGAGACTTGCCTGCCTGACGCTTGCCAGCAGTTGTTTCACGGAACACGTCTTCAACTGTCTGGAAGCCCTGACCTTTGAAGTAGTTTTTCGTGCGATCAATAAAGTCTCTGAAGTATTTCAGGAACCTAACAAACGAAGATCCGAGGCCCGAGACAGGTTGTTTGGCACGACGAATTGAATCGTCCATTGCCATAAAAGTGTAGGCCTGCATCTCACGTTCGCGCTTCTCTTGAGTAGAATAGGCGTCAAGAACGTCCTGTCCGACGTTGCGTTTGATCTGATCGTAGACACTACCCTTACCGTCAGAACTCCGCATTGTCTTGATAACGCGGAGGAGGTTTGGATCAATGTCGTCAAAGGACCTCGCACCTTTGAAAGCACCCTTGATGACGGCGTCAGCCTTCTTGTCACTGTCAGCAAACATATCCTGAAGAACGTGGAACGCTTCGTGTGCAGAAGTTTGGTTTGCAATATACGAATAGCCCGGATTCAACGAGAGCTGAATCAGGCCTTTTGTCCCATCACTAAAGGTTTTTCTAGAGCCAGCAACTTGTTCATCACCAACGCCGCTCATCAAGCGATTGACGAACTTAAAGTCGTGATCACCCTTTGTGTCGCCAAGAAGACTGGCTGAAACGTCAGCCATCTTAAAGGCGTTATACAACTGCCTGTGATCGAACTCACCAGAGTCCAAGGCATCACGAAGGCCTTTTGCAATGGATTCACCCTGCGAGCCACGCTTTTCAAAAGCGGATACACGCTCGTCAACCAAAGCACGTGCGGCGGCAACGTCAGCGACTCTCGGAACATTCTCCGGTATGCGAGGCATCTTACGGGTGTCTTCTTCACTTTTGACACCAGTAAACTCACTCACTTCTGGGAAGTTTCCAGCTTTGAAGAGTTTGTTCTGCGCCTTCTGCGCTTCAAACTTCTCAGGACCCAAAGCCGTTGGCTTAGGTTCCGAGGGCCGAGGTCCGATTTCCGTCTCCACAATACCGGGGCTGACCATACCCGTCCCCATAGAATAGGGCTTTTGCTGACGAATAAGCTCATCAATAAGGGTCTTGCTCGCACCAAGTTGGCGCAGCTCAGGGATAGTTATGTCAGCATCCAAGTCCTGACCGGTACGATTACGACGGAGTGCGATCATTGTCAGAACGTGCTGGTCTTCTTTGCCAGCAAGTTCCCTGACATCTGAAATAGATACTGGTTGGAAAGGCGTCGTTGTTTCAGACGCAGCCTTAGCCAGAGCTTCCGTTTCAATCTTACGACGTTCGGTATCGTATTCAGTAAGTTGCTTGCGATACTTATCAATCTGACTTTCGTCATAAGAACGAGAAAGTGCTTCTGAAAGAACACGTGCATCACGTTCATTATTGATGCCGTCAGCAATAACGCTCTCTTCCCCACTTAGAACGCGGAAGCCATTCGGACCTTGGACCACTGACAAGTCTGTCAGTGGTGCGCCTTTATCAATCGCAGCATTATAAAGCTCGCTGACACCGGGACGAGTTGTGCGTTCACCCGGAGGTGCAGGCAAGGACCTCGGACCTTCGCCAGCTATGACACGGGTAGGGCCCATGTCAGCAGACTCAGCAAGATTGATTTCACCAATACGCTTGAGAATAAGTTCAATCTTCTTGTCTTCTGAAATACCAGAATCAAGGATCTGACCGAGGATTGGAACATCATCTCGATGTTTTTCAGCAAGGCGGAGATAATTCTCAGGACTTCTAAAATCCTCAAGAGTCTTCAAAGACTCTAGAAGAGCATTATCTTCTTGTTGTGGATGAATGTTTGTACGACCTCCCACAGCAACATCAATGCCGCCGCCGAGAATACCACCAGCAATACCGGCAAGTGTAGCAGCACCGGCAGCACCACGGAACGTCGGGACATCTTCGCCTTCTCTTTGCAACGCTACGTTTGAAGCGACTTGCTCTTGAGCTTCTTGACCAGCTTCAGGGATCGCTTCTTTAATAAAGCTT
>Ga0214917_10002870_pt1 | contig 20576 bp, 30 predicted proteins | sample LL_1208_BB_MetaG_FD_177983 | JGI IMG/M metagenome (GOLD analysis project Ga0214917, IMG submission 177983) | Freshwater microbial communities from Lake Lanier, Atlanta, Georgia, United States - LL_1208_BB | ecosystem: Environmental > Aquatic > Freshwater > Lake | place: USA: Georgia | collected...
CCCCATAGAGTACAATTACCCCCCGTATGTATCACACTCACACGCACAATGTCAATACCCAGTGCAAAAACACAACAAACCGTTGTATTTAGCACAAATCAACCATTAGTTGCATCGAAACCCCTTGCACCTACGCGCAAAATCGCGCTTGCAGCGATCCGCTGCGCTCACTTCATGAGGGAAGCATGAATATGAAAAGCAAAGGCGCAAGCCTTTACATCCTTAACGTGCCAGGGGTTGGCATGATCGAAGCGCATATGAGTCCTTCGCAAGCCTTGCGCTTTGTTGCAAGCATCGAAACGCAACTCGACGAAAAGATCCCGCGCTCGCTGCGCATTGCGCCCGCAACGCTTGGCGAAATCGACACCCGCGAAGCGTTGCTCCAGGCCCGCGAAACGCTCACCAAGGCGTTAAACAACAGCGTGACAGGTGGAACTATCGCGGACGCGATTAGCGTCTTAGATCGCGTCCTAGCGATCCCCAAACATCCACCGCTTGCGCCTGAACCTACCGCATGGGATTGCATGAATTGGACGGGTCGCCATCGCTATTTGCGTCGAACAAAACCAACTGATGGAAGTCGTTGTATGCCGCTTTACAGCAAGCAAGGCGCAACTTATGAGGTGCAATCATGAAACCCTGCCCGCCCTGCCGTCACAACTGCGATGCGATCTGGGATTGCGCCGACCCAAAAGCCTGCGTTCACGTTAACCCGCTCGTCTCTGACCGACTGATTGCCTGGGCCATGGTTGCGATTTGCATCGCCTTGGCTATCTTCGCCTTGGTCGGTTGGCTTTGAATATCGACACGCGTAACGATTCGCGCTAGACTCGTTGCAACCCTTGGCAGGGTTGTTTCGAGTCTCCTTGAGTTGGACTTCACCCCGGTGTTATGCCGGGGTTTTTCTTCCATCAAGGCTTTTCCTGCTCGCTTTGTTCAGAGCGCTTTCGCTTAATCAATTCATGGAAGGGCTTACCCGTTACCATTTCCGCGATCCGCATCACCGTCCAGGTCGCACCGATCAATCCAAATAGAGGCGTAAACATTTCCAGGAAAGCACCTATGGTTGCAACTACGCTAGCAACGTCTGCAATGTTTTTGACCATCTCATGCTTGTCATGCCCCATCACAAAGCCCCTCGAACCTTTTCAATATAACGCGCCGTCTCAACAGGCAGCTTGCCGGTACCTTGCGATTGAACCTCGCGCAAAAACCTTTTGATCCTACCCTCGCCCGCGTTGTATGCGGCTAGCGCGAGGCTAACGTCCCCGCGAAAGGTTCGCAAGTGTCGCCTTAGTAAGAGCGCAGCAGCGGCGCTCGCTGCGCCTGGGCTAAAGGGATCGAAGTTAATCCCGGTATCGAGGCGCAGCTGTTCAAGCGTAATCGGTGTTAGTTGAAACAAGCCCGCTGCACCGCTTGCTCGATTGCTTGCTCGCGTGTTGTACGTCCCCCCGGTTTCAACCGCTGCAATCGCATTGAGCACCCCTTGAGGCAAGCCGTAGACCTGCTCAAGCAAAGGCCAAACGCTCGTTTGCAAATGCTCAAGGTTCACGCTCTAAAGCCTCCAGGCGTTCGGTGAGTTCCTGAATGGCTTTAACCAGGATCGGAACAAGCGCATCGCTTTGCATCCGCAGTTTGTCGGGATCATCGCGGTCAATGACAATCGGTTGATCCTCAAGCGGCACGATATCTTGCGCGAGGAACCCGGCCCGCAGCGGGCCATGCGCATCGGTTTCCTCGCGGGTTTTCTTAAACCGATAGGTCACGGGTTTAAGTTGCTGCACAAAGGCAAGCCCGCGATCTAAGGGTGCAATATCGGTTTTGTCTCGCGCATCGGACACAATGGTCCAGGCGACCTGCACGTAGGCATTGGTTGCGAAGGTCGTGCCAAGTGCAATGCGATTGCTTTCAGTGGTTACGTTAAACACGGGCGGGCCTAACACGCCGCCCTGGCCGATCACTAGGTTGTAGTTGCCGGTCGTAATGCCTGATCCGGCAAAAACGCCCATGGCGATATTGTTTTGCCCGCTTGTTAGATTGACAAGCGAACCGTAACCGAAAGCGCTATTAGATGTTGCGCCCGCGATTGCGCTATTAAGCGCTTGATACCCGACAACGGTTGAAAACGCGTTATTGTTGCCGCCTTTACCAACGGTAATCTGATTAACTCGGATATCCGAACTAAACGTATTTTGTTGGAAAAAGCTCATTGCGATGCGCCTTAAACAGCCTCACCGCCTGCAAATTCAGGCTGTTTATGTAACCATGCGTAGCATTGCGCAAGGTAATCGCTGCCCGGTTGTGCGAGAATCTCGGCCCAGGGTGCCAATAGCACTTTTTGGTCAATCGGCTGTTGTTGGTCATCAACCGGCTTATAAACATAAGCCATGACATGCAAAAGCACATGAGCACCTTCACTTTGACCACCGGGGGCGTTCATCTTGCGATAATCTGCACGCCATATCCGCACATAACTTTTTGAAAACCCAACGCCCAAGGGCGTGCTGCTTAAATCAAGTTCGATTGCCATTATTTCCCCTTTAGGCGTAAACCACTTCGGTTGATCGTAAGGTGCAGACCCAACGAATATTAGTGGTTGTTTTAGCACCGCTTCTAACGGTTAGCCCTTTATTGGTGTTATCCGCTGCAAGTGTAGGCGCAGTATCAAGGCCAATGGTGTCAGTACCAATAGCCGATAATGTTCCGGTTGGCATGGTCACGGTGCCTGCGTTGTTGACCAACGTGCCTGTAATCGTATAAGCCGCAATGTTGGCCGATCCGCTTTGTTTACCAATTAGTTCGCCTGTGAAGGCCATTGCTCGGTCGGTAGAAGCAATTAGCTGATTGAATGCTGCTGCTGCGGAAGCATCGGAAGTAAGTACAACGGTGCTGTTGGTTGTCGTGGAAGCGACAAGAACAATCATGCCAGTTTGCGTGTCTCCAGTGACACCTACTGGATTTACACCATGCGTCCATTTGCCCAATTGTGCGGCTAACGAACGCCCACAAGCGAATGAATAACTACCACTTGCGGTGCTACTCCCCATAGCGGCTGAAAATGAGCCGCTTGCGGTGCTATTCCCCGCTGCGACTGTATAAGTAGAGGTTGCGGAACTCGACCCCACCGCAAATGCAGACGTACTAGTTGCGTTGCCAGACCCTATAGCGGTTGAATAAGTCCCGCTTGCGGTGCTTTGCCCCATCGCGGTTGAAAGCCCGCCACTTGCGGTGCAATTACCCATCGCGACCGCGAAGGAGTTACTTGCGGTGCTTTCCCCCGCTGCGGTTGCATTTGTGGCGCTTGCGGTGCTATTCCCCATCGAAGCTGTAAAACTGCCGCTTGCGGTGCTGGTTCCAATCGCAAATGAAGAAGCACCGCTTGCAGTGCTACCACTGCCCATCGCAAATGATGAAGCACCACTAGCCACTTGCGTTGCATCGGTTCTCTGGGTCTGAAGATCAATAGCACCGCGACCTCTTGGATTGCCACCGATCCTTGTGTTATCAGGAATTTGAAGGGAAAACCCCCCGCCGGGAGTCCATCCACTTGCCCCTGAAGTTTGGGTATTCGCCCCCGACTGCACCAGTTGGGGCAGTAGGTATTGAAAGGCTGAGGGTTGAATCGGGCGCATGGCTTAGTAATCCCCGCCGATTGCATTCACGGCAAAGGCAATATTAGTGCCCCCTGCGGCAACAGTTGAACCGGCATAAAGGCGGTATCCTGCGGGAAGATTTAACCCGCCCGTTGGGAGCGTCAAATAATTGACCGTAAGTGCTGAAGTGCCAAGCGCCGTTACACTTGTTGCTGACATCGCTACTTCACCAAAAAAGATATTATTCGTTGCAGTAGTGTTTGCTGCACCGTTGTTGATCCAGAAACGAATCAAACTCGCACTAGACGTACCCGAAGCGGTTGCACCGTTCGTTGACGCAAAACGGCAAGTCACTTGGTCAATACGCGAACCATTTACCCCTGCGGTAAACACAAGCACCATTGCAGTGCCAACAGCTTCAGTACCGTCAAATGCTTTGGTGTTAGTCATCGCCGTCGAAAGAATGGCATTTGCCGCTCCGACATCAGGCGTTTGAACAAAAATAGGTGTTGCTGTAACGGCCATCATGCGCCCCCAAAATTATTGCTTAAGAAAATGTCGGAACCGCTCGAACCACCACTCGCGGCAATCGTTATTGATCCCGCACCGTTTGTAATTGAAATTCCGGTGCCTGCGGTTACATTGGCAACCGAATAGTTAAGACCGTTGCCAATTGGTATTTGTCCATTTGCAGGCGGTGTAGCGGGTATTAGCGATCCACCACCTGAAGGCTGAATAATAAAGCTCATCGTTTGCCCCAATTTGCCGCTAGGCGACTGCCAAAAAGAAAACCGAAAGCGATGTTGGCCGCTTCGAGCGCTGTAAGCCTCACCAGTTCGGGCAGCTCACTCACATAGAGCGACCCGATCCCCACGGCAATCACCGATAAAGCGCCAAGATAGCGCGCTGAGGCGCGCAAATCAATCACCCATTGGCTAGGTGTTCCTCCAGGCTGATCGAGCGCTGCGAGTGCCGTTAGGCGATCCGATTCAGCCTTCATTAAACGAATCGTTTCATCGACGGTTGCGGGCTTTACGCCTCCGGTCCAACGCACAATCAGTTGCTTGATCGATTCAGCGGCAACCGGTACCAGTGCGCCAATAAGCGTTTCAACGATCATGCCAAGTTGCTATAAATGGTTTGACCTTCGGCAAAGCGATCAAGGGCATATTGCAATTGCCTTGGGTTTTGCTGATACGTATTCCCTGGCAGGCCTGCCCAAACCTTACCGGCTTTTTTAATTGCCGCTTCAATCTCGCCTGCTTCAATCATGTCAATGATCCCGTTTTGCCTAAGTAGCTCAATTGCCGCGCGGTCTTGGCTTTCAATACTGAAATCGGGCAGGCCCAACTGATCGCGCATCCGCGTCCAGGTTGGTCGGATCATTTGGTAAGCGCCCGCAGCGGTCGAAAAGCAAGGGCTATTGAGGCCCGCAGCGCGGCACATATGTTCGGGCAGCGGCACCGGGGCAAGTTCACCGGTAATCACTGGATGATCGCTTAGGTCATAGAACTTTTTGCCGCCATAAAAAATTTGATAGCAAGCATTGTTTTGAACGTCGGTCGGGAATCGATGCTCGCTTGAGCGAATCATGTAGAGAAAAGCGCTGATATCAACGGGCAGGCTCATGGGCATCACCTTGACGTTATCGGGCGGGATTGCTTCGGCGTTATCTTCGGCCTGCGGTTGCGGGGCGCTTGTGTCGCCAGTTTCGGGATCGGTATCGGCGCTAGCCCGCCGGGGCCAAAAAAGCACCACCGCAAGCACCAGGGCGGCGATTGCGGTGCGGTTCATGATTAACCGGGGAACGTGCTATACGCGTAGGCTAAAACGCCACCGGCAGCGCTTGAGATCACATAAAGGTCATCTTGCGGGACCACGGTATCGAACAAAACAATCGTGCCTGCGGTCAATGCAAGCCAAGCGCCCGTGGTTGCTTGCGCGTTGAAATCGATATAAAGCGTTTGCGTTGCGCTTGCGTTGCGAAACCCTAAAAAGTTTCGTTTGCCAATGGGTGCGTCCAAAAACTTAATCGATGCGGTGTCAACATTGAGTGACACCGTAACAACACTGGCGTAACGGTAATTTTCCCGGATATCGACCGCGCCGTCCCGATAAAGCGATTGCGTTGTGTTGGGGGCTGCGCTTGGATCGGGACGGACCGGCAGATTATTCGGGCCGGGCGGCAGATATTGAGGCACCCCCCAGGTGTTGCGCTGATTAAGATAGATGACTGGGGGGAATAAATTCGCCATGGTTGCCTCGTTATTACTGCGTATAAGCCCGCACTAAGACACCGTGAAGTTGAATCTCCAGGCTTGCAAGCGTCACCGCTGCGGCAGTCCCAAAATTTGTGACTTGAACCGTTAAGGTCGAGCGTCCTGAAATCAACCGGGGGTATTCGAGCAAGTTGATAATGTTGCCGTTGGTACTATAGCTTTCAAGATCAACAGCGGCATTGGTAAATTGCTCATTAGTGCCGCTATCGGTCACCAACATGCGCACATAAGGTGCGTTTTTTGTTGCTGAAGTTTGAACAGCGGTTAGGTCAACAACGGCGCGGTGATGGAATTGCGTACAAATGAAGTCAGCGTTGGCCGTGATGTTGATCGTGTTGGTTTGCGTCGTGCCAAAAGTCAATGTCGTGAATTGCGACACGTAAACGTAAGGCGTGAGCAGCAAGGGTCGCCCGCCATAAAAGCGCGAGGCGAAACTCTCGATATCTGAAATTGAAAAACTTTCGCTTTGCATAGCAAGCACCTTTGAAAATTCGCGCCCGCCTTTTTTGAGGGAAGGCGAGCAAAACCCTTGGCAGCGCGGGGAAGACGCGCTGATTACGGCAATTACTGCGAAGCGCGCATGAAGTAACCGTCCAGGATCACGCCCACGCGAGCGTTAAAGCCTGAAGGCGTTGCCACGGCTGCGGGGAAGCGCAAAACCACCTCAAAATTGACTGCGGGTTGAAGCGCAATCGTTGGTTCGAGGTAATAAGGGCGACCGGCTGCGCGCATGTTCACTGCGCCGACTTCGGCCGTTGTTGCCGAGTTCGAGGCATAAGCTGCATCCAAGTTAAAATTTGCCTTAGGCGGGAAAGCAATCAGCGGGGTTTCGCGCAGATAGTTTTTGCTCAAAATATTGAGTTCCAACATGCCCGACTGGTAAAACGAATTGACATCAGCCAATTGCGACGACACCGCAGCGGCAGCGGTTGCATTGAACAATGCGGGCGACGCAATCGTGTAGGTGTTTGCCGTCGATACGCTACCGGGGAAGAAAAGCACCTCGATTGATTCAATCATGAAAGCCTTACCGCTTGGCAGCGTGTTGGGCAGCTCAAGATTGGTATCCCAAAGCGTTTTCGCGGTCCCTGCGGTACCGCCTAGGGCAGTGGTTAAACCCTGGCCCACGGGGGCAGAGAAAAACGTCAATTGCGTGGTGCCTGCGGTTGCATACAACTGATAGTCATAAAACCGCTGACGAACGATTTCACTTTGGTTCGGGTTGGTAACCCTGCGGGCATTGAAGTCCGCTGCGGTGGGTAGACGTTCCATTTGTCTAAATCCTTATCGAAAAATTAGCGAGCGAAAACGTATTTGCTCTCACGGCTCATCGCGCTTGAGCGATTCGCACTGAGCAAAGGCGTTACATTAGAGCGGGTGTAGGCGTTTAACAACGGCGATCCTTGGGTGTAAGCACCCATATTAGGTCCGACGGTATTAACACCGCGCACGATCCTGGCAGGCGACGCATAACCCATGGCCATTGTCCCGGGGACGAATGACTTCATGATGTTTGCACTTTGAACGGTCAACGCGCCGAGTGCCATCTTGCGGCTAAGGCCACGCGTTGGACGGGCGAGCAAATGACCGAGCGTCACCGTAATCAGCGCTTTGACCGCATCGCCTGCGCCAATGGTGCCTGGGACGGTTTTAAGCGACGCGGGCAAATAGCGGTTGATCTGACCCATCGCAAGATCGACCGCAACCGCACCCGCACCACCGACAAAGGCCTCGCGGATTGCCGCCATGATCATGCCGGTGCCCATCCGACCGCCGATTGGGTTGCGGCGACGCATGGTCCGGCGACGCATCCGCGCAATGGGATTAGCGCGGCGGGCAGTCCGGCGACGGCGAGCGAATAAAGGCCGCGCAACAGCGGGCATCGGGTTGCGCCTGCGACGCGTGACTCTGCGTCTGCGGGTCGTGGTTGCAGCGGCGCGACGGGTTTTGCGCCGTCTGCGGGGATTGATTAAAAGCATTTCAGCCATGTTTCACCTCGAAGGGTCTGATTCATCAACAATGCCTCGCTCAGTAAACGAATAATTCCCGCCCACTAAGAAAAGCCCTTTACCGTCGGGGCTGACCACAAAAAGCGGTTTGTCAGCCTTGCGGAATTTGTGGATGTATTTTTCAAATACACCATCTCGAACCGTACTATAAAGAATTCCATCAACTTCGCCAATGGCAACGCCCACGCGGGGCAGCGGGTTTACCCGCACTTTGCCAATGGCTTCCGCTTCATGCCCACTAAAGCGCTCATATAAGTCCGCTGCGCGGCTCACCGCATCGCGGTCGGCATAGCTCACCTTGCCCGCTTTGCTTGAGGGCGGCACCGGATTTTTGCGGGATCGAATCCCTTTGCTAACAGCTTTTTTAGGTAAGAGTGCGGGCATGTCGCAATCCCATGCGGCGAGCGCTTTATTGATCTTACTTTGTGGATCGTTGGCTTTCTTGGCACCCGTCAATTTTTTTCGCATCCCGCCCATGCGCAAGCAAAACGCCTTGCGGCGCTTGGCGGCTGCGGGGAAGGCTTTAGCCTGTTTAAGCGTGACGGGGCGTTTGAGGGTCATGAATGAAATTCAGTGATCTTCGCCTGCGCACCATACTTATCGGCTTTTTGTTGCGCAATTTTCTTAACATCTTCAAGCGTGTAGTGACTCGATAAAAACTGACCATCATAAGACTGCCCGACTTTCACAATATAGTAAAAGGGGCGCTTTTCTCTAATCACCTTTCGCTTGGTCGCAACCGGGTTCGAGGCGCGGGGGTTGCGCTTCGGCGCGGCTTTTGCTTTCTTCGCCTTCGCTGCCTTTTTCTTAAACGCGCCGCTCCTTGCCATTTCAGCAAAGCGCTTTCTAGCGGCGATCTGCGCCGGGGTTGGTTTTCGTTTCGTTGCCATCGTTTTATCCTAATAACAATAAAGCGACAATCGCCGCCAACGCAAGCCCGCCGCCCGCCTGGGGCGCTTGTTTGACTTGCGCTTCAATTTGTTGCGGGGTCATTTGCGTAATAGCTTGTTCACGTTTCACCGCCGCTTCAATTTGTTGCGGGGTCATTGGTAACTCGGTTGAATATTCAGGCCGCGCGACCTCATCCGGGCAAAGGCAACCCTCTGGACGCGCCACATATCGCATCGTATAAAGCTCGGATTTCATTCCTGCGCAATAATCGCCGCAAGTAAGCGGCTCGCCTGGGCTTGTAAAATACTGAGCCGCCGGATAGTCCGGTTCTGGCGACAATCCTAAATAAGCCATTATTCACCCCCTCGATACTGTTGAAAGGCTTGGTACGCGAAAAACGCAACCGCACCGATGGCGATCCATTTGACAATACCGGCGACACTGGCAAGCGGCGACTCGTTGGCCTGGGCCAATGCAACATCGGTTTTAAGGATCGCTTCGGCAACTTTGCCGCGATCCGCTTCGGGTACGCTTGCCAACAGCTCCGAATTGCGCAAGCGCTGATTGATCCCATCAATCCAGGCTTTACCCCAAACGATCACCGCCGCAGCGGCAGCGATTGCTGCGGCACCGGCACCGGCAACCACCAGGGGAACCGCGCCAAGCGTTTGCGGCAAATTGACGGTCGGAAGGTTTGCGCCAAGTTGGTTCAAGCCATTGGCGGCAAAATTCACCGCTTCGGCAACCAGTTTGATTTGCCCCTTTTTGCCTTCGAGTGCCGCCTTTTGATCCACCAGTTCATCAAGCAAGGCCGACTCAGGCAGCGCACCGATCAACATATCGACCTCGCGGCTTGTGCTATCCAACGCATTGATGATTTGTTGAAACTCAAGCGCTTTATCCCGAAAATAATTAGTCGGCACCGGGGGCGCATCATCATCGATCACAAAATCGCCGGTTGCCATGTCTTATTCCGGGAAAAGAAAACTGGCGGCGGTGAAAACATCGAGCGCGTCGCGCCATCCGTCCAGGCCATAACGCGGCAGATTTATTTGACCGGCGCGAGAATCAGCGATTAAACGCGTTGGGCCGTAATTGATGGCAGGCTCGAAAAATGGATTCATCGGCGCACCGATCCCGCCAAGATCGGGGTAATTCGGGCATTGGTAATTCATCTTATCCCCCTATTAAAAAGTAAGCGCCCGCTGCGAGCAAAATCGGCAACAAATTGCCCTGCGGCGCAGCGGCAACGGTAATCGCATCAGCTTCGCGCTTTGCAACTTCAGCATCAGTAACGGCTTTTTCAAGTTCAGTGATGGTGAGCGCACCTTGCGCAAATTGTTGCTTGGCTTGCGCAGCAATTCGAGCAAGCGCAGCGGCTTTCGCGTCGGCATCGGCTTTTGCTTTGGCAGCAGCAGCAGCGGCAGCAGCGGCAGCGGCGGCTTGTTGCGCAGCAGCGGCAGCGGCGGCTTGATCGGCTAAACGCTGTTTTTCAGCAGCGGCAAGCGCGGCTAACCGCTCGCGTTCTTTCGCGGCGGCTGCATCAGCAGCAGTTTTTGCAGCGGCAGCGGCAGCGGCGGCTTTTTGTTGCGCAAGCAAAAGATCATTAGCGGCTTTTTGCTCGGCAATGCGCCTTGCTTCAGCAGCAGCGGCAGCGGCAGCGGCAGCAGCAGCGGCAGCAGCAGCGGCGGCAGCGGCTTGAGCTTCGGCTGTATTCGAGGCGAGCGCCAAATAGTTAGTCACGGTTTGCAAATCAAAACCAGTTGCTCTCACAATATCTTGATTGCTAACACCATAGGTAGCAGCAGCATCAAGGATTTTAGTTGCGCGTTGCGCATCAGTAAGCGACGTGTCAGCAAGCACGTCATCAATAAATGCATCAATGTCACGATAAAGAACACCGGTTGCGGTTGATGGTTTTAGAAAGTCATTGACAACCGTTAAATCGTAACCCGTTGCAATCGCAATGTCGGCATTGCTCACCCCGTATTGAACGGCAGCTTGATTGATGATCGCCGCTTTTTCAGCATTACTTGTTCCTGATTGCGCCAAGACATCAGTAACAAAAGCGTTAATTTGCTCATTTGTGATGATCGTTGGCGGTGCGGCTACAACTTGCTTAAAGGCAGCATCCCAAGCGGCAATCGATGGATTTTGCGCAACCACCAAATAATCATTCACGGTTTGTAGGTCGTAACCCGTTGCCTGCGCAATTTGCGCATTGCTCACGCCGTACTCAACCGCAGCAGCGGCAATAATTTGCGCTTTTTCACCGTCCGAAATTGGCTGCGCTAAAACATCAGTGACAAAAGCGTTAATTTCAGCATTAGTTGGCATGACATCCTCTTGACTCAATGTGACGGGCGGCTCCGGATAGGGCCCAGGCCGCTCCGGATAGGGCGTAGGCGGCTCGGGATAGGGATCGTAAACGGGCGGAGGCGGCTCGGGCTCACGCGTAACAGGCGCAGGCGGCTCATAAACCGGCGCAGGCGGCGTGTAAACAGGCGCAGGCGGCTCATAAACAGGTGCAGGCGCAGCTTGCGCGGGTGCTAAGTAAGCATCAACCGTTGCTTGATCGTAACCCGTTGCAGCTGAAATTTGCTCGTTGCTGACACCATAGGTGGCAGCGGCTTCAGCAATGATCGTTGCTTTTTCAACGTCTGAAATCGACATTGACAACACGTTGTCGACATAAGCGCTAATCTCGGCAGCGCTTGGCGCAGGCGGCTCATAAACCGGTGAAGGCTCATAATAAACAGGCGCAGGCGGCTCATAAACCGGTGCAGGCGGCTCATAAACCGGTGCAGGCGGCTCATAAACCGGTGCAGGCGGCTCATAAACCGGTTCAGGCGCAGCCTGCGCGGGTGCTAAGTAAGCATCAACCGTTGCTTGATCGTAACCCGTTGCGGCTGAAATTTGCTCGTTGCTCACACCATAGGTGGCAGCGGCTTCAGCAATGATCGTTGCTTTTTCAACGTCTGAAATCGACATTGACAACACGTTGTTGACATAAGCGCTAATCTCGGCAGCGCTTGGCGCAGGCGGCGTGTAAACAGGCGCAGGCGGCGTATAAACCGGCTCATAATAAACGGGCGCAGGCGGCGTGTAAACCGGTGGAGGCTCATAAACAGGTGCAGGCGCAGGCGGCGTGTAAACCGGTGGAGGCTCATAATAAACCGGCTCGTAGTAAACCGGCTCGTAGTAGACCGGCTCATAGTAGACCGGCTCATAGTAGACCGGCTCGTAAACGGGTGCAGGCGGCTCATAAACCGGTGCAGGCGGCTCATAAACCGGTTCAGGCGCAGCCTGCGCGGGTGCTAAGTAAGCATCAACCGTTGCTTGATCGTAACCAGTTGCGGCTGAAATTTGCTCGTTGCTCACACCGTAGGCGGCAGCGGCCTCGGCAATGATGCTTGCCTTGTCACTGTCCGAAATTGACATTGACAACACATTGTCAACGAAAGCGCTAATTTCAGCAGCGGTTGGCATGAGTTAGCCCAACAGGAAAAAAGCGCCCGCAGCAAGCGCAAGCGGCAACAAGTTGCCCGCGCCCTGGCTTGCGGGTTGCGTCACTGTCGGTCTGACAATCGGTGATGTTTTATTGGGTATTTGCAAGCCAAGATAGTCATAAACTTGTTGCACCGTGTAACCCGTTGCGACCGCAACCCGTTCTGGGCTTACTTGATACTGCGCCATCGCCTCTCGAATTTTTGCCGCTTTCATGGCATCGCTGCCCGTTGCCGCCAACACTTGGTCAACGAAGGCTTTAATCTCGGCATTGGTCACGGCAGGCGCAGCGCCGAGCGCAGGCGTGGTATAGCCTGATCTAATCTCCGAAGGGGAAAGCGGTGGCCAATTCGCATGCATGATGTCACCTTTTCATCAAGCTGTTGATCAACAAAAAAGCACCGGCACCAAGCGCAAGATAAAGCACCAATTTTTCGGTGCCCTGCGAAAGCCCCACATTGACCCCGACACCGCTGTAACGGTTGATGTCAATCGGCGGCAAGCCTTGCTTGGCGCGCTCGATATTGAGTTGCATCAACTGGCGTTGTTGCTCGGTCATCACAAGACCCGTCAGAATTTTCTGCGCGGTGTCAGTCCAAGATTCGCCTTGGGTTTGGTTTTGCGAAATAATTACTGAGGCATTAGGCGCAAAACTTTCAACTGCTAAATACTGTTCTCGCGTCATGCCGACGGGGATGTTTCCCGCGTCCATTTCACTTTCATAACTCATATTACGTTCTCCGGGCAAGTAAGACGACCGCGAGCAAGCCTGCGCCCGCAATCAACAGGGTTTGATTCGAAATACCAGGGATGAGCGCACCGCTGCCCCCGAATTGACTCTGATTGAACGATTGCGGGTTTAAGTTCGTCGGTACCGTTTGAACCTGCCCGTTCGGGTATTGGATCGTCTGCGTCCCGTTGCCATTGTTCACCACGGTCGAACCATCGGCGCGGCGCACCGGCACCCCTGGCACCTGCGAGTAAGCGGTGCCGTTGGGATTGGTTTGATAAGGCGGCGTGTAACGTCCGGTTTTGTCCAGTTGCTCCTTGGCAAGCGAGTAGCTTGTGATGGTTTTGAACCATCCCATCACCTCCTGGCTTAAGGCTTGGAAAAAAGGCACTTCGCCTTGCGCAGCGGGTGCAGGGGTTCCCGCAGGGCGACCGTTCGGGCCTGCTTCAGCAACAAACGAATTGCCTGCTAATCCTTGCGCACGATTCGCCAACGCAGCAAATACCGCATCATTGTCTGCGCCTGATTCATTGAAGATCGCATCAGCTTCGGGCTGACTCAATACGATGCGATTGGTGTAATCGCGATAATTGCCGCCCTCGTCGATGTAGATCGATTTCACATAGGTTTCAGGATCAAGCACCACCGCTTCGCCTGCGACCGTGAAAAGATTCCCAAAATCATCGGGGATCAAATCGGTTGCTTCAAGGCCAAAATCGGCAAAGATTGACGCGTCAAAATCGATCACGCTTGCGCCAATATCCTCAAGCGTCAGGCTTACTTCAAGCAAGCCCGAATCAACGACGGGGATATTAAAACTGCCCGCGTCAAAATCAGGGAGATCAAAACTTCCCGGATCAAAATCGAACATGCTTTCTGCTCCTGGTATGCCTGCGGCGAGCTTGATCCCGCCCGAAATGCCTGCGGCAACATCCCCGACAATGCCTAAATCAACACCCGGAAGATTATTAACGCTTGCGGTTAATTGCGCAACATTGGCAACCGTTGCGCCTGCGGTTGAAATGCTTGCAAGCGCGGCACCAATGCCCCATATCGCAAGCCCGATGGTGACAATCTTAAACAAATCGGATGACAACAACCATTTAAGGCCGGTTGCCTCGCCCGTGGTTCTGAAAACCCATTGCCCGTTTTCATAGATCAGGCTTGCCCATGTAAAGCCTTCGCCCTCGCTAAAACCTTCAATCGTGAACCCGTAAAGACTTTGAGGGATGTTCTCAATCACGCGACCTGTTCGAAGGTCAACATAGTTATAAACGTCTTCAAAGGATACTGCGCCCGAATAAGCATCAACGACTTCACGCGTTGTCGGCGCTAACCCAAGATCGTTAATGTCATCTAAACCCGTGAGTTCAATAAAGCGCTGCGCAACACGTTTGATGAAGGTTTGCGGCCCGATGGCCTCCCACGCAGCGCCGCTTGATCCTTTCTTATCCAAGCGTTCGAGCAACTGGCCCGCGATCTTAGTTACCGCATCAAGGCCAAAAAAGCCTACGGGCGGGTCAGCAGTAAACCAATAAGCGACCTCATCGGAAAAACAAACGCCGTAAGTAAAATCGTAGAAAACCTTGGGCTTGCCGCCGAGCTGATCGAGCGTCTTGTACTCATTGCCCTCTTTGTAAATTTTGCCTAGCAAGGCATAGCTTGTTGCAGCGGGAAAACGAAAGTAGCCATTCGGCAAGCGTCGCGCAGCGACCTCAATCGGGGTTTTGCCTGCGGAAAAATCGACCAGTTCGCCCGCGTCATCGCTTGGGAAAATGGGCAGATTTTGAATGAGCTTGGCAGCGTTTTGAAACCCGTATTGTTTGACATCTTCAAATGAAAACGCATTGATCGCATCGGTCAACAGATTTTGCAAGCCTTGCTTGGAACCTTCAAAAAGCGGATAGCCTGAAAGGTCAGTGAGCGCACCGGCTGCGTTACGTATAACCCCATCGACCGCGTCGGCAATGCGCCTGGGAATATCGGGCAGCGCGTTATAAAACTTTCCTTCGGGCGTATTCGGCACCAAAATGGCAGGGGTGCGGGCCATTCATTCTGTCCAACGGATCATCGGATCAGGGGGTTGCCATCCCATCGACACCATTTCAGTCGGATCGAGCGGCACCCAATCACCGTATAAGCACACTTCCAGGTAAACATGTTCCCATAGACTCGAATCTTGATAACCCTCAATGACAAAACGCGTTGGGTAACCAATGGATTCGAGCAAGGTTGCAAGCAACACGGTCATGTCATCGCAATCACCAACACGCATTTCAAGCGTTTTATCAGGCGTTGCAAGCGTTTCAACGCCATAAACATCTTTAGTGTATCGGATGTAATCGCGTACAAAACCAAAAAGCGCTTCGACTTCGGCAATATCATTTTGCGCCGGGGTCATAAACGTCACATTAAGCGCCGCCTGTCGCATGGTCGGCTGCGTTTTATAGTCATTGACCATTTGACGCATGAGCGCCAAAGTTTCAAAAATGCCCGCTTCGCCGTCGGCCATTGGGCGGCGCTCATAGGTTGCGGGGATTTCCGGGGCTAGGAACATGCGCGAACCCTATCGGATTCGCGCTTATGAGTCAATTAAGCGGCTTTGTCGTCGTCATCGTCATCGACTTGATCGAACATCGTAAGCGCTTGATCGCGCACTTGCGATAACCAATCTTGATGCGCTTTGCATTCAGGCGCGACTTCAAGCAACAAATCGAACCAGTTATCAAGCGTCATCAGCTCAACAATCTCATCGGGCATTTTGTCGTAAACAAATTTTGCGCCTGCTTCAACCGACTTTTTGCTTTGCGCCATGTTAATCAGGGTTTTGAGATAGGCTTTTAATTGAAGAATGACTAAAGGGTTAAACACGGCTTGTTCCTCGTTGGGTTGTTGAATCGATTGCGGTTGCGGTTGCGGTTGCGGTTGCGGTTGCGGAATCGGTGCAGATGCCATCGAGGGCGGCAGCTCAACCAGGGGCATCGGCTGCGCCTGGGCTTGTTGCTGTGACATGCCCGCCTGCACAACCTCAAGCACCTTGGGCAGCGCACCGAGTAGCGAATCGTTGCTTTCTTTTTCCGGGTTGATTTCCTCGGATGCTTCGCGCAATTCTCGGATCGCGCTCACAATCTCAGTAATTTGCGAGCGCGGCTGCGCGTCAATCCCCATCGCTTGCCGCATGGTGACCATAAGCCCGAGCATTTTTGTCATTTCCTCGGTCGGGTCTTTAGCCTGGGGGCGTTCGGTTAGCGCTTGCAACATCGCGCGCTGACCCTCGGCAATCGTTGCAAGCACTTGCGCAAGCCCATCATCGCGTCGAACATCCGGCGCGGTTTTTAGTGCCTGGGCAATTGTGACACTTGTTTTTGCAACAATGCCATATTTGCCCGTTACCGGATGTTTACCATAAAGCCTCAGTTCATAATCTCCCGGCCCCCAAGTGTCGCGCAACATGGGAAGATCGCCTTCCTCGAATTGCTCAGGCGTGTAGGTGTCGCACCAATCCAAATGCCCCTGGCGCTTACGATACACCCGCAACTGGCTCGCGCCGTCATCGGCAGCGCGGCGTAAAAGCGTTGCAACGCGATCCGCTGCGCTTTCGTCGGGTTCATCTTCAGGTTCAAGCCTCACCACCTCAGCAAGCGGTTGCTGTGCCGGATGCAAGCCTTGCGGCACAACCCGCTGCTCACCCGTTGATGCGTTTTCCCAAACGGTAACGGGTTGCCCGTTTTCAAGCGTTGTCGTTTGCACTGCTCCCCAAGGATCAGCGACTTTTCGCGGTCTAGTCATAGCGTTTTCCCCAATAAAAAAGGCGGGCTAGTTGCCCGCCTTGATGATAAACCAGTTGAATCAGTTAGATAACGTGCTAACAGGCGTTGGACAAAATTCAGCGCACCAATCGCTCGGTTGAACAATCGGCCAAAGCGTAATCACTTGGACCGCAATCCCATTAGCCTGAGGCATGGCAATGCCTTGCGCTTTCGGAGGATCGCGCCGACAAATGCGCCCTGGCTCGCCCTTTTGCAGTTGCAGGCTTGAATGAGCGCACTCTTGGCATGAAGCACTGCCGGATGCGCTCATGTTCACCATGGTGACAGTGCCTTCCCTGCGGGCCATTTAAGCGGCTTTCCTTGGGCCTGCAATCGCAAGGGTGCCAAGCATCCCGCTTGATTCAAGCAAGTTTGCCAAACGATCCGAGGGCGCAGCTTCAACCAGGGGCGTGACGGTGTACTCGTAACCGGTCACGCTCGTTGCGTTGGCCTTGGCTGAAATCATCAGCGCAAATTCGACTTGCTCGCTGACTTGCAGAGCGCCCGCAAGCCTGTCGCTGATGAAGTTGGGCAGGATGCAACTAGCCGACTCGAACACCTCACCCGTCACCAGATTGACCGCGCGAAATTCACCTTGCAACAGCAAGTATTCGCCCTTGTCGGTTTGTCCTGGCTGCGCCTTGGAAGTGACTCCGGCGATCTTGAGCAAGTCAGCGCTGCGCTTTCCTTCAAGCGCCAACTTGACCGTAGCAACATCGAACCCGCAGTTTTTGATCGTGATTTTGCGAAGCATTTCAGACATGATTTTTTCCTTAAAAGTTGGAAGCGATCAACGCGACCGCACCGTCAGTATAACGGCTTTATTTTTATGATGGGGTTTTCGCGCTTTAATTTGTGACGCAAAAATGCAACGTAACTTTCCGGCGCGGTTTTGCTTGTCCATTGGTAAGCCTCGCGGCTTGCGCGTTCGTTGATCGAAATCGAACAAGTGTCCGGGTTCACAATCCATCCCTTGATGTTGTCGCCTGGAATCTCGACCAAAACACCATATGCCGAAAAATGCACCGGCCCGCACTGGCATGGTTGCCGGTTACAAAATAGGCAACTTTGAAAAGGATCAAAGCGCTCTATGCTGAAATCGCTGTTCCCCGGCGTTGCCGCTCCAGGTACATCTCCGAACCTGCCATCACCTTCATGAAGTTCTGACGTTGGGTTTGCGTTTGCGTTGGGGGGTTGCCTGCTAGCCATTGCTCGAAATCCTCATTGGTTAATCGTTTGACGTTTAGACCCTTCGCGCTGCGCTTGGCACCGTCCAGGCTCGCGTAAACCTTCTTGGCAATGATGCGGTAAGGGGTGCCGCTTTCCTCGATCTTCCAAGCGCCGTATCGACCGGGATCAATATCCATCGATGCGGTAACGTCACGCGAAAAGGCCACACAATCGGTGTCGGCATAAAGCCAAGCATCAGGGTCGATCAGCATCGCTCGGCGCAACACCATCCTTACATGCGCCGTAATAAAGGCACCAATTTGCGGTTGATGATAGTCACGCGTAACGATATCGCCAACACGCCACCAGATATGTTCAAGCACCCCGAGCGGGTCCGCTTCGCCTGGGGCCGAATAAGGCATAAAACCAACGGGACACTCTGGCGAAAAAATAATTTCCTTGGGGTCAGTCTGCTCGACCGTCTTACCGTAACTGTGATTGCCCACGGCTTTGACCATTGTACCAATCGCACCGCTTGGACCGCCCGCGCAAGTCGTGCGCAAATGCTCCAGGCGATTCACAAAGTCGGACATCGAAAACGAATCAGTGAAAAAATACGATTCGCTAATGGATAGCTTCCACCCTTCGCGCTTGAGCTGCTCGACCTCAATCGATGTCAACCAAGTGTCAGGAAGCTCGTGCATGACAAACACCGCTTTGGATCGCCCGCCGGTGTCCGTCTTGACGTAAAAGGGTATGCGGTTGCGCTCGTTCTTGCCCGTAACGCGAGCGATATAAATTCGCGCATAAGGGTGCAAATCACCAAGCCTGTGATAACAATCGCCTGCGGGTAACTTCGCATCGCGCATCGCGGCAGCGTACGCTTGGTTAATGTCATATTTCCAAATTGGACCCTCGAACCGACCGACACAAAAACAATAACCCCCACGCATCACTTGATCGCGCACAATGGCTAAGGCTTTTTCAGGCAGAGCGCGAACCGTGACTTTTTCGGGTAAGTGCCTGCGAAAAATCTTGATGCAAGCGTTGCCCATGGTCGGCGCAAGCGCTTGGTCAAAATACTCGATCAGGATCGCCTGGGCGCGTTGCATCGCGTAGAAAAGCGCTTCCGAATCGCGGATCGCATAAGCGCGATGGTCAGCATTGTTGGGATCGAATGATTCGCTTGACCAGTCAATCACGCCCGATAGCTTCGAGTGATCCGGTGCAAAGGTGCGGGCGAATTTTTCAAGGCTCACGCCTGCCAACCCCGTCATGGCCATACCATCCAAAAATTCCCATCCCTGCGCCTCCTTGTCGTCCAGTTCGCTTGACCGAATGATGCGCAGTCCGCGCAACTGGCGGCTTGCCGTGAGATAGGGGCGAATGATGAAACCTTCCTCTTGCAGCAGAGCGGCAGCGATAAAGTAAGCGTCGAACTGGTTGGCGTTCCACGCGACAAAGCGACACCCTTCGAGCGGGGCAGTAAGAAAACTGTTAACCAGGATGTCGCGCAAGTGTTTCATGTTCCTGATTGTTGTAGCGATATGAAATTCGACCTCGGTGCTAAAGGCCGTGAGATAAAGCGGGCGCGGGGTGCCTGCGCTAATGTTGGTTGTTTCAAAATCGTAAGCGATCATGCGCGGCGCATTGATCTTGCCGCGCGAACCGATACGGCGAAACGGTCTAGCGACGCGCTTTGCGCCCTCGCTTGCGCGGTTTGGTTTCATCGGGTTGCCTTGGCAGGGTGAAAACAAGCGAGTCAACGCTCATTTGAGCGTATCCCATACGTTCTAATTTTAGTTCCATGTCGCGCGCGGTGCCTGGGGCATCAAAAGGTGTCACCTTCCCGCTGCGCTCGGTATAGCTTTTGACTTGCGAGTCCGGGCGAATTTGCCGCTCGCGTAATTGTTGCTGAAATTTTTCAAAACCCGATACCCGCGAGCGGATCGCAAGCGCTGCGGGTCCGCTCGTGCGGGCTGTAACGCCCCCTACGGCGGGCGATTGCAAAATACCGAGGGCGATCTGTTCGCGCACCTTCGGGCGAATGTAATCAGTGTTTTGAACGATCAAGCGCTGTCCTGGTACTTTGACCTTGCGCGTAAACGGGACCGCTCGACCGTTCTTCATGGTGTAACCGCGCTGCGTGATCTGGATCAGCGGGCGCTCGATAAAAACCGGCGCTTTGGGGTCATAAGGCGCACCAAGCACCGCGGCTTGCTGCTTGGCAATCGTGCGGTGAATCTTGAAGGTCTGATTGATCGAATCCATCAAATAGCCTGGGATCGCTCGCTCACCTTTCAGGTAGCGACCCAGAGCGCGAGGGGATATGCCTAGACCGCCCGCAAGGTTGCGCTGTGATCCTGCGCTTGTAAGCGCGAGGGCTAGCTTGTCTTGAGCATTTAAGCGGGGCATTGGTCGGTGTTGGCAGGGTTCGCTTGCGAGTGTACTTGCGCGACGCATCGAGCGAAAGGGCGCGGGTTTTGCGTTGTGCGGGCGATACGTTGCGCGGATGCGACGGTTGCGAAAGTTCTTGACATTGTGCGGTGCGTTGTGATACATACGGGGGGTAATTGTACTCTATGGGG
>Ga0214917_10002871_pt1 | contig 20576 bp, 21 predicted proteins | sample LL_1208_BB_MetaG_FD_177983 | JGI IMG/M metagenome (GOLD analysis project Ga0214917, IMG submission 177983) | Freshwater microbial communities from Lake Lanier, Atlanta, Georgia, United States - LL_1208_BB | ecosystem: Environmental > Aquatic > Freshwater > Lake | place: USA: Georgia | collected...
GCATATAGGCCACGTCACGGGCACAGCTCCGCGATGGCTCGTCGTGCCCCAACTCGGCGCCAGCCAATTCGTTGTAAATCAAAAAGAGTTCGTAGGGGTTGGTGCTGCCCACAATCAAATCATCATCGGCGTACTTGCGATTGTTGAAGTGGAAGCCACCGAGGCGCCCTTCGTCCAACAAAAAGGTCACAATTTGCTCGATGTTGACCCCTTGGGCATGATGCCCAAGGTCGACCAGCACCTGCGCCTGTAGCCCCAGTTTGAGTGCCCAGGCATAGGCCGTACCCCAGTCGGGGATGTCGGTGCTGTAGAAGGCCGGCTCAAAAAACTTATATTCGATGAGCATGCGCCCATTGGCCGGCAATTGCTTGTAGACCTGGGTCAAGCCTTCTTCGAAGCGCCGTTTGCGGCCACGCAGGCTATCTTGGCCGGCGTAATTGGTGCCGTCAGCAAACCATAGGCTCAAGGCAGTACTTTTGACTTTGGTCATAATATCGCAACACTCGAGCATATGGTCGAGGGCGCTTTCTTGGATGCTTTTGTCGGGGTTGCCGAGTGAGCCCAAGCGATATTGGTCGTCTTGGAAGACGTTAGGATTGACCGCCCCAATCGCAATCCCCTGCTGTTCGGCGTATTGGCACATGCCGGTATAATCGCCGTCTTCGGGTTTGTCCCATGGGATGTGCACGGCCACCGATGGGGCGATACCGGTCATGCGATGCACCATGGCGGCATCGTCCAGTTTTTCGCGGGTGGTACGGGCTGCCCCAGGCCAGGCAAAGGCCTTGAAGCGCGTACCGCTATTGGCATAGCCCCAGCTGGGGGTTTCGATTTTTTGGGCTTTGAGGGCCGCTTTAATCGCGTCCACATCAAGTCCTTGGGCATTGAGTGATTCGGCCAACGCCGCATATCCAGGTACATCTGCCATGAGGGGACTCCTTTGTCTGTTGGGCGATGTCAAACCATCGTCAATTTACTAAGCTATTCTACAAGATATCGACACGGCGTACGTCGTAGAGCCGCAGCCGGCTGCGGCTCTACGACGTACGCCGTTGGGCACTATACTCGCTCGCCGAGACCACACTCCCACGGAGCGCAGTCAAATCAACCATGCGCATCGTTTCGTCTGACAGCACATAGCAATGGTTGGTATAGCGGGCTGGGGGTGCGGCGCGACGTTGCAAAATCGCACACGCTAGCTCAACCACCCGTTCGCCATAGCGCTCGGGGAAGCTCGCCACCGCCCCAATCATGCGACTGCCCGGGCGCCGCAATTCCCGCAAGGCGTCGACATCTGCGCCCAGCCCGGCCGTCACACAACGCGCCAAGGTGCCGTCTTCGGCAAAAGCCGACAACGCCCCTAACACCGCTTCGTCGTTGATGCCCACAATCACCACTCGGTCACTGCGGCGGATTTTTTTGAGCGCTTGACGAGTGGCGGCACACGAATCGACACTGGTATTGCGGCTATCGAGGTGGATAATCCGATTGTCGGACAAACTAATCTGCTCCCGCAAGCCATCGATTTGGCCCTGCATACGGGCAGCTGGGACGGGGCCCGAAATAGGCAAGCCCAACGAAAAAACCACATCGACCACGCCGTGCCACTGCCGGCGCACATATTGCCCCAGCAAGCGCCCCGTCATCAAGCCAGCGCGGTAATTGTCGAACCCAAAAAACGTCGCCCCCGAGATGGGAATATCGATGGCGATAACCGGCACATTGACTTGGCGTAACGCTTCGACAATCATGTTGTTAGCACGGGCGTCGGTGTTAAACACCACCGCCAAATCGACTTGCGCTTTGATGAATGATTCCACGTTGGCGAGGGCCACGTCACCATCGCTCCGGTTATCGGCCAGCAATAAATCGACCCCCGCCTGCGTAGCCGCAGCCACCATACCACTGCGTACCGCCGCGGCAAAGGGTAGGCGTTCGTCTTGATTGGCAAAGCCAATCCGCCAGCGCTTGACCGGCATGTTCTCGACATGGCGCCGACTGGCTGTACCACAAATCGTCATAGGGATGCCGGTACCGGCCAGCCGGGTAATAGTAGCGCTATCGATGGCATCGTCGGTGATAATCCGGGTGATGCGCTCGAAGTCGCCGTGTTGGTCACGTTTGACCCAGGCGGCCAAATCGGCGCTCTCGACCATCAATACCACTTGATCGCAGACATCCATCATGCGCCGGCGCAAGGTGTCACGCCGCACCACTACATCACGGCCAAAGTCATCTTGGCTTAGCCCCGACAAAAAAAGACAGCGAGCGCGCACGCCGGCAGGCAAAAACTGGTTGGCATCGGGCCAACCAATGCTCCGCCCATCAGCAATCACCCCACCAATCAAGGCAGTAGTATGTGCTGATTTGCCCAATTGGACGGCAATTTCGATACTGTCACTATAGACCATCAAGCCACGACGATCATTGAGCCGTAATGCTAGCGACAATCCCGCATCGCCCCCTTCGATCATGATGGCATCAAAATTATCGATTAACGCCAAGGCCCCATTGGCGACCCGCTCTGCCCGCCCAGGGATGCCGTTGTTGCGCCCCGGGCGACGTTGTTCACTACAAAAAGCCCCTCCATGGGTGCGGGTGAGTAATTCTTGTGATTCGAGGACATCGAGATCACTGCGAATTGTCACTTCAGATACCTGAAACTGTTGCGCTAATGCAACCACGCTCACAAAGCCATCCTGCTTTGCCAACGCAACAATCCGTTCACGACGCTCTTTGGTGCGGGCACTCATTGTCACTCCGTTGTGTGATTACAAAATATTACGGTTATCGTATGTTTTATGCATAAAAATGTCAAATCTTATGATTTCATAATATTAATTACGTGCGAACCCGCATGCGCCACGTACGTCATCGCAAGGCGCCAGCGACGCAGTGCATTCTCCGCTGTCACACCAGATTGCTTGGCAGCGCCCGAGCTCCTGTGCCCCGCTACGCAAATGCCACCCCGCGAGCCAACACCCGGGGTAGAACGACGGAGGGATATGCACCCTACCCAAACTCAGGCTACAATAACAAGAGATAGCCCAAAAGGAGGTGCGATGGCAAAACAATCAGGTGAAGAGCGACGCAGTGCAATACTCTATGCACTTGAACAACACACCGAGCTCCCTATCGCAACCTTCGTGCAACAATTCAAGGTGTCAGCGGCGACAATTCGCAACGACTTACAACACCTTGCCCAACACCGCTTGATTACGCGCACCCACGGTGGTGCCCGGGCAATCCGCAATCGTGAATTCGAATTGTCGTTAGCCGCCCGCACCCAACAACATCCTGACAGCAAAATCGCCATTGCCCGCTACGCAGCCCGCCTCATCAATGACGGTGATACGATTTTTATTGATTCAAGTAGCACGACCTTTGCCTTGATTCCTTTTTTGGGCCGTCGTCGCAATCTCACAGTGGTCACCAACAGTCTCTCAGTCAGCCACGCATTAATCGAATACCCCACTATCAACATTATTTTGTGTGGTGGACGAATCCGCCATATTTCGCAATCCATAGTCGATATCCATAGTATTGGGGTCATTCAACAATTCCGCATTAGCACGGGATTTTTTGGTGCCCATGGTATAAATGTGCACACGGGCCTAACCGATATTAGTCGCGAAGAAGCCGAAACAAAGCAAATCATCCATCAGCAATGTCACCGCACCGTGGCCTTGCTAGATGCCAGCAAAATGCATCGGGTTGGTCAATTCCCCTTCATCCCAACCAGTCAACTCAACACTTTGATAAGCGATTTCGCCGCCGACAACACCATCATCGAAGCCCTACGTAACCACGGCGTCCACTGTTTTTTGGCAAATTAAGCGGCTTCACCCACCAAAAACCTCATCGCGACGCCACGTACATCTATTATTTGACGATACAGAATGAACATACTATAGTATTCAATATCGCACCATTTGAACTAGATAATAATCGTATATTCGTTATCAGATTGTATTACACTACTAGCTACTATTATGCCAGCACGACGAACAACCACCACCCCTACGATCCGCGATGTGGCACACCGTGCCAATGTATCGCCAATGACCGTATCGCGTGTCATCAATGACGCAGTGTCCGTCCATCCCGACACACGAGCTCGGATTTTGGTCGCCATTCGTGAACTCGGCTATACTCCCCCCGAACAGCCACGCGAAGGCACTCGGCGCAATGCGCATACCATTGGATTAGTATTGCCAGATATTGGGAATCCTTTTTTCACCAAAATCGCCCTCGGGGTCGAACAAGCCGCCAACAACCACGATTACCGCGTCATCATCTGCAATAGCCGCAACGATATCGACCTCGAAAAACGCTATTTGGCGGATTTAATTGCGCGGCGCGTCGACGGCATCATCATTGCTCCCAGCAACGACGCCTCTGGGAGCGCATTACAATCATTTTCTAACGAAAATCATCCTATCGTCCTCATCGACCGCGAAATCCCCAATCTGGCCTTAGATATAGTCCAAAGTGACAACCAACACGATGCGGTATTGATTACCCAACATTTGATTCGTCTCGGTCACCGCCGGATTGCATTTATTAGTGGCGACAATCGGATTTCGACGTCGCGTGACCGCTTATATGGCTACCGATTGGCGCTTGACACCGCCGGGATTCCCTTTGATTCATCACTGGTATGCGAAGAGCTTCCTTCGCAATTACTCCCAGGCTATGCTTCGTCACAAATATTGTTCCAACGGAGTGAACGGCCCGATGCTATTGTGGCAATAAATGCCATCACGGCAATGGGCGTTGTGCACGCGTGCAACGAGCGCCAATTACGGATCCCGCACGATATCGCCTTGACTTCGTTTGATGACCTAGAATACGCCAGCGTCTTGTTTCCGTTTTTTACGGTAATGGAACAACCAACTACCCTAATGGGTGAGACTGCCGTCAACCGCTTGCTTTTGCGCATCCACAAACCGGAACAAACCATCGCCAATATCAAGCTCCCGAGTACGTTCATCGAGCGACGCTCGTGCGGGTCTGAAAAAAACACGTATTTTTTCCAAAATCATTTTGCCTTCCGATAAATCAGCGCACAGCGCACACAAACCGAGCGTGCTACTGTTATCACACCTACAAAACTATGCCATAATCGGGGCATAGTCGAATTTGCACCAAAGAGAGAACCATGCGACAACTCGTATTACACGACATTGGCGATATGCGCCTCGGTGAGGCCGAGCGCCCTGCCGCCCCATCCGCAGGAGAAGTGCAAGTGCGCGTACGGCGGGTCGGCATTTGTGGTACCGATCTACACGCCTTTGCCGGCAAACAACCATTTTTTAGTTATCCACGGATTCTAGGGCACGAATTAGCGGTAGAAGTAGTGGCGTGTGGTGCGGGTATCCACCATGTCGCCGTCGGTGATATCGTCGCGGTGCGTCCCTACCTCGAATGTGGTCACTGTCGCGCCTGTGAACGCGGGTTGACCAATTGTTGTGCGTCGCTCCGGGTACTCGGTGTGCATACTGACGGCGGCATGCGCGAATACCTCAACTTGCCCGCCGATCATTTGCACCACGCCAATGGCGTGGGAGTCGAGGGGCTAGCGTTGGTCGAAATGCTGGCAATTGGCTTCCACGCCATCCGCCGCGCCGCCCCCCAAGCCGATGACCGCATCGTGGTGGTGGGGCTCGGACCGATTGGGCTCGGCGTTGCCTTGGCCGCCCGAGCTCGTGGGTTGCAGGTCAGTGCCCTCGACCCCAGCCCGATCCGACGCGATTTCGCCTTGACGCAACGACTCGTCAACACTGCCACCGACCCCGGTCGTGATGCCGTTGCTGCCGCCAAATCGGTGTCTGACGGGCATGCACCCGATATCGTCATCGATGCCACTGGGCATCCAGCCGCCATGGAAGCTTCGTTTGGGATCCCCGAGCATGGTGGCAAACTGGTGTTGTTGGGGATTGTCCAAGGGATGCTCCAGTTTAGTGACCCCGATTTGCATCGCCGCGAAATCAGCGTGCTTGCCAGTCGCAACGCTACCGCCGTTGACTTTGATGCAGTGATTGCGGCCTTGCCAAGTATCGATGTCGCGGCATGGGCGACCCATCAAACCACCCCCGACGAGCTCCCCAGTGTGATGGCGGCGTGGCGCAATCCGGCCAGTGGAGTTATCAAAGGCATGCTGAGTTTCGACTAATCCACGCCATCTGCTACTGCATTTGGCATAAAAAAGGACCATCATGTTTGCGCGCCAATACCCCGCCTTACGGCACCGACCATATCTCTTGCTCTGGAGTGGCTTATTAGTGTCCAACATGGGCACATGGATGCAAAATGTGGCTGAAAATTGGCTCATCTACAAAATGACCAACAATGACCCACGCTATTTAGGGTGGATGGGGTTGGCGTTTGCAATCCCGATGATTGTCTTGCCACCAATTGGCGGCTATTTGGCCGATCGGCTGCCCCGAAGCAAAATCCTTCGCGTCACGCAATGGAGCATGGTCACTTTAGCATTAGTGCAGGCAGGCTTGACCTTGGCGGGGCGCAATGCGCCTTGGGTTATTTTGATTGCCACCTTTCTCAATGCCGCATTACTCGCCGTTGACAATCCAACCCGCCAAGCCCTCATCCCCACACTTATCCCCCGTGAAGACCTACTCAATGCGCTGGCACTCAATTCAGCAACCTACAATGGGGCAGCACTTATTGGACCAGCGTTGGCTGGGTTTTTGTTGGGGGTGATGGGGCCAGGCTGGCTCTTTTTTGCAAATGCCATCAGCTATTTTGCGGTCATCTATGCCATTACGCATATGCCCGCCGAAGTTCCCCATCCACCCAGCACCACCACCTTCGGCGAGGCATTGCTGGGTGGGGTACGCTTTGCGCTGAGTCATCGCTTAACGGGGGTGTTGTTGTTGACCTCGACGATTATGTCTGTTTTTGGGCGCTCGTATCAACAACTGTTGCCGATTTTTGCCGATGATATTTGGCATATTAGTGCCCAAGGCTACGGGATTTTGTTGTCGGCAGCGGGTGCCGGGGCACTAATCGGTGCCCTTGGACTCGCCTCCATCCCCAAAATCACCCCCAACGCCACCAACCTACGCATCGCCGGGTTGGGATTTGCCGTATTGCTGGCGGGGTTTGCCTTGAATCCATGGTGGATGCTCGGTGCAGTATTATTAGTGCTGGTGGGGATTATCAGTACCGCTGCCACCACCATGATTGCCACCATGCTCCAACTCGAAGTACCAGGGCATTTACGTGGCCGTGTCATGAGCTTGCATGCAGTGACCCTAATCGGAGTGCCGTCGTTTGGCGGCTTGATAATCACTAATCTCACTACGTGGCTCGGTCATGGCAACACCACCGTTGCGATTAGTGCCACCGGTGCGCCCCTGGCGTTGGTGGTGGGGGCGGTATGTGTAGCCATATTATTTATCGTGGTGCGCTTCCCCGCCCGTACCGACCACCGCTAACCCGAAAGGATGGACACCAATGCGTGGCGTCAAAAAACAAGACTTACCATCCAAACCATGCGCCACTTGTGGACGCCCGTTTACGTGGCGCAAAAGCCTCGCTAAAACCTGGGACGATGTCAAGTATTGTAGTGATGCCTGTCGGCGCTACAAACACAGCGGCGGTAAACCACCGAGTACGAAACGGAACGATGCATGACACAACCCCCACTGCAACGCGAATTTACCTCACGCGATGAATTAATCGCCTACTTGCACCACGAATTCGCCGATATCGTCGGTGACGATACCATTGCCGCACCTACCCGTGGTGGCCGGCAGGCAGCGTTACGCCAACTCGCCACCATCAATCCGGGCCGTTACACCACCACCCGCAATGCCCTCGATGGTGCCGTGACGCGCCTCAGCGCTTATATACGCCATGGCGTGCTCAGCCTCGCCGAAGTGCGCGACATGGTCTGGCAACGGGTGGTATATGCCCAAGACGCCGAAAAACTCATCACCGAATTGGCGTGGCGCGATTACTGGCAACGCGTCTATACCCGCATCGGTGATGGGATCTGGCAAGACCGTGAACCCTACAAAACCGGCTATGCGGCCACAGATTATCTAGACGAACTCCCTGACGATGTCCAAAACGGGCAGACGTCGCTGGCCTGTATGGATGCCTTTGTAAAAGAATTAATCACCACCGGGTATCTGCATAATCATGCCCGCATGTGGCTGGCTGCTTACCTCATTCATTGGCGCCATGTAGCCTGGCAAGCGGGAGCGCGCTGGTTCCTGCAACACTTGCTCGACGGCGACCCCGCTAGCAATAATTTGTCGTGGCAGTGGGTAGCAAGCACATTTAGCCACAAGCCCTACTTCTTCAACAAAGAAAATCTCGCCCGCTATACCAACAATCGCTTCTGTAGCAACTGCCCATTGGCACGCAAATGCCCACTCGATGCTTCATACGAAAGACTAGCACAACGCCTTTTCCCGCAGATGCCACCGTCATAACACAAAGGATCCCCCATGCCTCCCATCCTCTGGATTCATGGCGACTGCCTCCGCCCCACCAATCCGGCCTTGCTTGCGCATCCCGATGCACCTGCAATTTTTGTGTGGGATGATGCATTACTCAAACACTACCAGATTAGCTTCAAACGCATCGTGTTTATGTATGAAGCGCTCCTCGAGCTCCCCGTGACCATCTATCGTGGCGATGTGGTGAGCCAGTTGATTGCATTTGCCGAGCAGCATCAGGCCGACCACATTGTGACCAGCGCCTCGCCAGCCCCCCGCTTTGCCACGATTTGTGGGCAACTGCGACAGCGCTATCGGGTAGCGGTATTGGCAGAACCAACGTTTGTCGATATCCCAATCAATACCGACACCAAACGCTTTTCACGTTATTGGGTCATCGCCAAGTCGCGCCTGCTTCCCTAACAAGACAAAAAGCCGTCCAATTCAGCGTGAATTGGACGGCATACCAGCGCTATGGTGTGGTTATGCGACCTGCCGGCGATCATTGATTGCGTCGATGATGCGGAGCATCACCAAAAACACTACCACCACGGCACTCCCCACATAGACCCAATACAACCCCAATGTATCGGTGCCGGCCATAATCGCATGCACCATAATCATCACATATGATGCAAAGCTCAGGTAATGAATCGCCCGCCAGACTTTTTGGCCGGTCCAACTCCGCACCCAAAAACTCACCGTGACAAAAATCAACAGATAACAACCGATTTGGCCGAGGGCAGCGGCAACGGGACGATACGCACCCGCATTAAACGGCACAAACACCAGCGTCAGGGTATAAGGGACCACGGTGTCAAGTAACAACACCAACATATGGGTCAGACTAAATACCACGGACAACCATGATATATGACGGTGCAAATCGACAATAGGCGCGACTTTGCCTAATTGTTTGCCGATATTGGTGGTCAACAATAGACCCCACACAATACTCAGCCAAATCAACCCGTAAGCCACAATCCCTGCCGATCGACAAATATACCAATAGGCCGTCGGATTATCCCCTTGCAAACTCGCCACAATCCCTGATACGTAGGTGGGGATGAGCACCCAGGCGACGACTAACCCGACAACAAGTCCCAAAAACACCGCACCAAGGATATTGCTCCACGAAAACCGGTCTAACATGGCATCGAGAACTGCCGCTGGGTCTTCGACCACTCGCGGTGGTTTGGGCGATTGTTGCGCCATGAGTACACTCCGTCATATTGCAATGACATCACATTTATATTCATCAGTGTACCCGAAAAACAAGCGGGGACTGCACAACAGTGCAAATCCCCGCTTGAATCACTCCCCTAGCATTCATTTCACCGACGCCCCAAATCTACACCCCTATCCAAGCGAATCAAATGGGCCAATCTTTCGATTTATGGGCGCGTTGGGCGGCGGCGTTGCCGCACAGGCTCAGCAATCAATGTCGGTACCGGGACAGACGGGGCGGCCACATAGACAGTTGGGATAATTTGTGGTTGGGTTGGTGCTTGCGCCACTGCTTGGACAATCGGTGCAGGCTGTACGCGCACGAACGATGGCTCTTGCGCGCCACTCCGAGCCATCAACATCCAGGCCACAATCAGGCTACAGGTTGCGAGCGCCGTCACAATTGCCCGTGCGAGTTGGCGTTCTTGTTGTTCGACCTCGGCTTTGACTTTTTGGACCAGCTTGCGATCAACGGCTGGTGCTCCAGTGGCGGGTTTCGCCGTTTTGCGTTCGTTCGCGACACCGACTGATGCACTATCGGCGGAGACATCCGTTAATTTTTGGGTAATCACACCGTTACTCATGGCCATTTGCTCCCTATCACTCAGTTACGGTTGATTGCGGGGGTGACGGGGGCGACGCTCGCCACGGGATGGGCGGTTAGGATCCGTCTCTGCCGACGGGGGCACCAAACCATTGGCAAGGATATCGCCATTTGCGGCTGCCACATAGACCGTCCCGCGGTCAAAGACAAACTCATAGGCAGGGATATTTTGGTAGGGCACCAGCGTAGCTGCTTGGGTCAAGCGCGCATTGGGGTCTAGGCTCTGCGCAATTGCCAAGGCCGCATCAGGGACAATTCGGGCTGGTACAGCAGTGGCCTGTGGCTGATTGGCTTGGGTAGTTACGACATCGTTGTATTTTTGGGCGAGCGCCACCGCCGTAGCGTGGGCGTTTTGGAGTTCAATCTGTGATTGGGCGATGGTTTGATTGGCTTGGGCTAAACGCGCTTGGTAGGTTGCCTCACGTTGTTTGGCCAATTCATCTACCACCGGTACGGGGGTTTGTGTTGTGGTGCGAGCCGGTTGATTAGCAGCACTTGCCGACGTCATCGTTAATTGGGTGACGACTGCACTAATAATTACTGCAATAAATACTGTAGCACTTGCCGCCACCAATAATTTCATCCGCATACCGTTCATCCTCTACATTTGCATTTCACTCGTTGCAAAAATGACGGCTTGCCACGGGCAAAAGTTCCCTCGTATGTTGTGCTGTCGTGCGCTAGCATGGCATCCCAAGGCAGCAGTTTCGGCATCAGAGTGTTGTGCGGTGGCGGGTATTTCGCGGTGCGGGGGGCATCCACAGCGGCAGCCTTAGCATAAATCGCCGGTGTGGCAATCATCGCTATCCCTTTGTAGACTATGGTTGCATACTTCATACTTCGGATTGCTTTATAATCAACCAACAGAGTTACTATCATGGTGGATTTTATCCCCATAGGGAAAGACATATGCTGACATTTTTGATTTTGGGGCTTTCGTTTGGCTTATCGGCGAGCGTCAATCCTGGACCATCACTAACCCTGGCAATTTCGCGGGCCTTACGTGACGGTGCTCGCGCCGGCATGTTGGTTACACTGGCACCATTATGTACCGATGCCCCCATCATTGCCGCGGCAACGCTATTGATTGGCAGTTTACCCCATAGTGTGTTTGGCTGGCTCGGAATCGTCGGCGGTGGCTACATCATCTGGTTGGGGATTCGCGGTGTACGCGACGCATGGGGGCGCCAAATCGACTTGGCCGCCTTGAGCACCAGCCGCGGTGCCAACGACGATGGGAGCTTACGCTCTTTGTTTCAAGCCATGATTATCAACTTCCTCAACCCCAACCCCTATTTGTTTTGGGGCACGGCTGGCGCGCCCAATCTCGTCAAGGCCTGGCAACAATACGGCGTTGCCGGCGCAAGTCTGTTCATTTTTGGGTTTTATTTGATGTTAGTCGGCATTCGGGCCGGGTTTGCGTTGGTGATTGGGCGCAACCGCAACGTTTTGTCACCACAACTTTACCAACGTATCTTGCTGATTAGCGGGGTATTGTTGGCGTTCCTCGGCTGCTTATTAGTCCGTGACGGCATCGTCATGCTATGGGGGAGCAAATGAGTTCACGCCGCATTGCGATGCTTGTCATCCTTGGACTAGCCGCATTGATGATTTTTTTGACGGCCCGTGCCACGCCACCGAGTCAATCGATGAATGTCCGGGTCAGTGACAGCGCCCCGTCAGGCGCAATTCTTTATGCACAATATTGTGCCAACTGCCATGGTGCCAACCTACAAGGGCAACCCAATTGGCAACAAGCCAATGCCGATGGTAGTTACCCCGCACCACCCCACGATGCCAGTGGCCATACCTGGCACCATAGCGATGCCTGGCTGATTGCTGTCACCACTTATGGTGGCGCAGCGGTGACTGGTGTCAAAACCAACGCCATGCCTGGGTTCCAAAATCAATTGAGCGATACCGAAATTGCCTTGATTATCAACTACATCAAAAGTACCTGGCCCGACGACATCAAGGCGCAGCAACCGACCCAATAGCACCGTACTTATGCATCACGCTGACCCGTACGCCCTGCGACTTCCACAGGCGTACGGGTCAATTCTTTTTCACGGAGCATTTGCAAGATCTCGTTTTGGCGTTGATTGATGTCGTAGACTTCGCGCGTCAAGGTATGAATCGCTTTGAGCGTGGCATGATCCGACTTGGCGCGGGCATCTGCCGCTGCCGCCTGCACGTTTTGGGCCACGATAATAATCGGCAACAACACCAGTTGCAAAAACGTTTGGGCAATCCACGCCACAATAATAATCGGGTCGTGCGAATGGATTGCCGCCGGCAACGATACCAGTGCTAATGCACAGAACAAATAGGCCGCCCACATACTACCGACCGCATTGGTAATCGTCACGGCGATTTTTTTGTTGACACGGCCAAACCAATGACTCCCATGCACATGGGTATGGGCGTGATTGTTGCTGTGCAACGTCGGCTGATGCGATTTGGCATCAGCAATGGTCATTTGTGGGGTCATTTCTTCCATGTTGCGGCTCCTCCCTTGCAAATGTATTGCATCTATCATACGACGCATCGCACAAACCCCCGCACCGGTTACACCGGTGCGGGGACAAAGTCGCCACGATTTATTCTGGGAAGTAGAGATAAACCACCAGACAGTGATTGGCTGGGACAAATTTACGCATCGATTCCCAATCGGATTTAGCGAGTGCCGTTGCATCGAGCACCAACACGCCTACACAATCGTTGCCATCACAAAAGTATTTCAACAGACCACCGCTGATTTCTTTGGGGTCATCGGGGTTGGTAAAGCCTGCCGTTGCCATTTTGACATCATAATCACTCATCACATCTTTTTGATCGGTACCGGAAACAGCCCACGCCTGCAAATAGACTTCCGACGCCTTAAATTGCATCGCATCACGCATCGTCGTGGCTTCGATTACTACCGCTCCACTGACATCTGCCGGCAAGCGCTGCCACCAACGTGGCATCGTCACATCGGGGTCGGGGTCACATTTACTTCCATCAGCAGGAAGTTTCTGCGTGGTCAATACCTGCGATGCCGCCGCATCTACACATTTGGATCCAAGCACTTGTCCATGCCCTTCACCTGAGTACGTCAACAGCGCTGCATTGGGGCCCATTTCGTCGTGCATTTTGGTTGACCAGCGCATCGGCGTCGCAGGATCGTTTTCGCCACCAATAATCAACACCGGCGCAGTCCCGGTATATTGCACCGGCGCAATCGGCATTTCGTCCATGTAGATGCGACAATCAGACGGCGCCGCTAACTGTTTCGCCGTCACACTACGACTCATACGGGGCGCCTCGGTTTGCATTTTTTTGAGTAATTCATCGGCATTTGGCACGGAATCATACAAAATTCCACTGGCACAGGTAATCACACTTTGTGATTGATTTGCTGTCAAATAGGTGCCATCGTCTTGGCGATCATTATACGTATCTGCCAAATACCATACCCCCGCCGCATCACCCGCTTCGACGTCAGCCAAAGCCTGCGCCAGATTCCCCCAGCGTGATTGTGAATAGAGTGCTGATTTGGTCGCTGTATCGAGCACTTCTTGATTCGCCAAGCGCCCATCTTTGCCGGCCACGGGTTGATTATCTAATTTGGTATAGAGCGCATCCCAGCGTGCCCCCACATTACTGGCATGGAAGGCACAGGTAGCTTCTTTTTCACACCATGCAATCCAATTGTTCATGGCTTTTTCGAACCCTCGTTTTTGCGTCATGTAGCGCTCTTCGATGGTGTCACCTTTGGGATCAAAGGCCGAATCAAGTACCATCGACCGCACATGCGTGGGGAACATGCTGGCGTACACTGCGCCCAAATAGGTCCCATACGACACACCCAGATAGCCGATTTTTTCTTCACCCATGGCAAGCCGAATCATATCCATGTCACGCGCAGTGTTTGCGGTTGAATAAAACTTTACTTTCGCCCCATATTTGGCTTTACACGCCACCGCAAACGAATCATATGCTGCTTGCAACAACGCCACTTCTTCGGGGGTATCGGGCGTCGTGTCGGGGTACATGTATTTGTCAAGTTCTTTGTCGGTTTGACAGCGCAATCCACCCGAACGATCAACGCCACGAGGATCAAATCCCACAAAATCAAACCCTTCGAGGTGTAATTTATCAACGTACGTTTGCCCCATGCTCGCCACATAATCAAACCCCGACCCACCAGGCCCACCTGGATTGTAGAGGATGGCACCAGTCCGGCTTCCACTCGCCGGCAAACGAATCAAGGCAATACTGATTTTTTCCCCATCGGGCTGCGCATAATCAAGTGGCACATCGACCGTGCTACATTCAAACTTGCTACTATCTTCGCTCCGGATGGATTTGTCGTTACAACTATGCCATGTGATGGCGTCGACACTCGGTGCACTGGATGCCGCTACAGGCTCCGGTGTTGCGGTTTCACCAACTGGCAATAACGCGCGCACTTGACTCAAACCACAACTACTCAACCACAACCCCATCACTCCTACCATAATCCAGAGTTTACGCATATACTCACTTGCTCCATTCATTACTTTTCGAACGCATGTATCCGACCTGTCCGCACAACGATACATTCATCCCTTACTATTACATTAATTACGTTGTTGTGTGATTTATTCACATATTGTTTGTATCACACGAACGTAGTAATGTAAATATGTTTTTTGATTAAAAAGCGATGAGCGTCAGATAAGACGCCCATCATCACGTGGTGCCCCCGAGCCGACTTGAACGGCTGACCTGCGGTTTAGGAAACCGTTGCTCTATCCACTGAGCTACGGGGGCGTTTCGATTTTTAGTATACCGTAGATTTAATCACTGCCCACGAACGATTGTGGCGTGCGCAGACATACCGCACACCTACAAATGTTGGCATTGTGGGCAGAAATGAGTCCCGCGTTGCGTCACCACCGTTTTGACAATCAACGTCCCGCAGCGCATACAGGGCTGATTGGTGCGATCATACGCCATGAAATTATCTTGTTGGGTGCCTTTGGCGCCATAACTATCGCGGTAATCGCGCAACGTACTCCCACCATTGGTCAAGGCCTGCCGCAATACCGCCTGGATGGCAGTGAGGAGCAGAGCTGCCTGGGCTGAAGACACCTGATGAGCCGGCATTTGGGGGTGGATTTGGGCACGCCACAATGCTTCATCGGCATAGATATTGCCAATCCCCGCCAGCACCGTTTGGTCGAGCAAGACCGCTTTGATGCTACGTTTGGTCGCTTGCAACAAGCCAGCAAATACCGCTGGAGTCAGCGCATCGTCAAATGGTTCAAAGCCGTGGGCGGCTTCGAGTTGGTGTAATTCGGGTGGCGTGAGCAAGCGAATCCGCCCGAATTTACGTTGGTCGACGAAGCGCACCTCGCGGCCATCACTGAGCCCAAAGGCGACTCGTTGCTGTGGGATGTCGGCTTCATCACGGCCGCACACCACAAAACGTCCCGTCATACGCAGATGGGCCGCCATGGTCAATTGGTTGGCGAGCGGGAGCAGGATCCACTTGGCACGCCGACGCCAGCCCTCAATCGTTACGTCAACGAGTTGGGCACCGAACAGATCAGGCGCATGACCTTCGATGGTTTTGGGCCAGCTACAGCGGATGGTGCCGTCAAAGCGGGCACCCACAATCTGCGCGCCTAATGTACGGGCGGCCTGCTCTACTTCGGGTAATTCGGGCATACCAATGACTCCTCTTTACACCCGAGCCAAGCGTTGGCGGAGCAGATGATCGGCCAACACCAAAGCCAGCATCGCTTCGGCAATGGGCACGAGGCGGGGCAAAACGGTTGGATCGTGGCGGCCGTGGATTTCGATTTGGGTGGGGTTGCCGTCGCGGTCGACGGTTTGTTGGGGGCGGGCAATCGAGGCCGGCGGCTTGGCGGCAATCCGGAGCACGATTTCTTGGCCGGTACTAATCCCGCCCAAAATCCCCCCGTGGTGATTGCTGGCCGTACCAATCGAGCCGTCTGGGTTACGCACAAAGGGATCATTGTGTTGCGAGGCGGGCATCGTCGCCACCGCAAAACCTTCGCCAAATTCGAGCCCTTTGATGGCCGGAATACTAAACATGGCTTTGGCAATGTCGGCTTGGAGCTTATCAAAGACCGGCTCACCCAACCCTGCTGGCACACCGCGGGCACGGATTTCGACAATACCCCCCAGCGAATCGAGGTTTTTGCGGGCTTCATCAACGAGTGCAATCATCTGCTCAGCAGCCACTGGATCAGGGCAGCGCATAATGTTTTGTTCGATTTGCGCTTCGTCGTGGGTTTGGGCGCGCAGATGGGCACATTGCTGCACCCAGGCAATTACGTGGATGCCGAAGTGCGCCAATAATTGGCGCGCCACGGCACCAGCCGCCACTCGGCCGATGGTTTCGCGGGCACTCGAGCGCCCACCACCACGATGGTCACGGAAGCCATATTTGGCGTCCCAACTAAAGTCGGCATGACCAGGGCGATAGCTGTCTTTGATGTTGTCGTAGTGGTGCGATTTAGCATCGGTATTCATCACCATCATGGCAATCGAGGCTCCCGTGGTACGCCCCTCAAATACCCCCGACATAATTTGGACCACGTCGGGCTCGCGCCGTTGTGACGATACTTTGCTCTGACCAACCCGACGCCGGTCGAGCTCACGCTGAATCACTGCTTCGTCGAGTGCAATCCCGGCAGGGCAACCATCGAGGATGCAGCCCACTGCCGGACCGTGCGATTCCCCATAGGTACTGACGCGAAACAGACTGCCAAATGTATTGCCCGCCATGACTCACCCTCATCTGCTATTACTCATTATTCCCTATCATACGAGGTAATCAGGTGGGGCGCAAAAATCTGCCTACGGGCATATGACGCGCTAATTGTACTCAATAGCACATTACGCACTTCCGTTTATTCCATTCGACCGCATATGCATTTGCATCATCTATTTGTCAGCTCAATATCAAAAATAAATTACCTAAAATCCTATTGAATTAATATAATTTTATATTATAATGCCTGAGTAACAAATGTGGATAGGTAGCAGTGAAGTGAGCGTAGCAATGCATGTGGCGATTATCGGTGGCGGAGCAACCGGCATATTAACTGCCGTATGTATTTTGCGTCATGCAGATACAAACGATCAAGTGACATTATATGAGCCCGCACCACTCCTCGGCACCGGCGTCGCATATAGTACTACAGATGAATCGCTACTGTTGAATGTCCGTGCCGTGCAGATGAGTGCCTACGCCGATCAGCCAGATCATTTTGTGGCGTGGTTGACGACACACAAAAACCAACCAGATGCAGAGGCATTTGTGCCGCGTGCGTGGTATGCACACTACTTACAAGACACCTTGCACGTAGCTATTCGTGACAGCAATGCGCGCTTCAGAGTAATTCCAGCGACGGTCAACGATATTGATCCACACAATCAAACAATCCACAGTAGTGATGGTCAGCAGGTAAGTGCCGACCATATTATTCTCGCGCTGGGGCATGCACCCATCGCCAATCCAGTTGCGCGCTGGGCGCCTGCGCCGCGACGTATGCTCAACGGCTACGATTGGCAGACGATTGCCACACAAATTGCTACCGATGACGATATTATCATTATAGGGAGTGGGCTGACCATGGTCGATACCATGCTGGCACTACACAACCACCATCATCGCGGGAATATCACTGTTTTTTCACGTCATGGACACCTGCCACAGACACACGTGCCGCGCCACAATTACCCCTCATTCATCACGAGCGAACAATATGGCTGGTCAGTGCTTGAGGTAATGCGCCTTGTCCGCGCCGAAGTCGCCAAGGCACTGGCTGTAGGCATCCCTTGGCAAGCCGTAATTGACGCATTACGCCCACATACCCCACAGCTATGGCAGCACTGGTCGCTCCGCGAAAAAAAACGCTTCCTGCGCCATGTGCGCGCCCATTGGGATATCTATCGCCATCGGATTGCGCCGCCAATTGCCGCCATTATTGCGACTCTTCCGCAAATCCGCATTCATGCTGCTCAGATTATCGACTATCAAGAAGATGACACACACGTCAACCTCACAGTACGGCATCGCCATACCGACACCATCAGCACCGCTACGGCCAGCGTGGTCATCAACTGTACCGGTCCACTTAGCGACTATACTGTGATTAAAAATCCATTGGTGGTGGCATTGCGCCAACGGGGGATTTTGGTCGCCGATGACATCCGTCTCGGCATCGCAGTCGATGCCCATGGCCATCTTTGCGATCAGCATCAACAAGTAATCCCATGGCTATGGACACTCGGGCCGCCCCGCAAAGGGCATGCTTGGGAATGCATTGCCATCCCCGATATCCGCAACCAAGCTGACAGCGTAGCAACTGATATTTTTGCCACTTCCACGGTTATTTGATGACAAAAACCACTACATCATCCCCACATCGCATTTAATGTTGTGCGCGATGGGAATAATGGGTAATTATTTTTGCACAATTGCCACGTCATCTGATTGGCACTCGCTCCCTATGGCTGGGGGCGTCGACACGGCTGCCGCAATGAGTGCCTGCATGATACGTTCTTTTTGTGCACCAACATGGAGCATGGAGCGTTGGTGCACTCCTGCTGGTATCTGAGATTATCACGCCTCCAATTGCCAAAAACAGCAACCACTAGCAACATTATTACATGTGACTAGTGGTACGTGATCCTCACCAACAGACAGTAGGTGACAAGTTATTTGCGGGTCATCGAGACTGTCAGATAGCCAGCTATACCGACGGGCAAGATCCACCATGCCGGAATCCCCATGCGCACCAAAGCGGCGGTGACTACCAAACCAACCACCACGGCGACAGCAATACGCCAATCGTCGCCGACGATAAAGTCAATCCAAAACTCAGCAAAGGCAATAATGTACTTCATGCCACCCTCACAGCCTGTGGTGCCCGCAATTGCCGCACCAACACAAACGCCACGACGGCGTAGAATCCAAGCAACCCGAGCAACGCCAAGTCAGTCCCTGGCCACTCGACGCCCACCCCTTCGGCCGACCAAAAGGTACCAAAGCTGGTCAACAACAACCCCACCACGTATTTGAGGGTGTTTTCGGGCACACGACTGAGGGGGCGATGGAGCAATACCCCTGCCAGCAACACGATAATCAAGGCTGCAACGGCGCCCCACACGGCGAGTCCTACGTTTTGTTGGGCAGCCCCGAAGGTAATGGTAATGAAGGCTACTTCTAAGCCTTCGAGAAAGACGCCTTTGAAACAAATCGTAAATGAGTACCAATCGAGGCCAGCGCGTTCATCGCGCCCATGCTTGAGCGCTTCGGCCTGCTCTGCCGCAAAAATCGCATCTTCGTCGTGGAGTGCCTTACGCCCCGACGCCCGCAAAATCGCCTTACGCAACCACTGCAGCCCAAAAATGAGCATCAGTGTGCCGACAATCAATTGCATCGAATGAATCGGCACCAAGGCAATCGCCGGGCCCAAAATCGCCACAATCACCGCTAGTGTGGCCAATGCCGCTAACGTCCCAATCAACGACGACCGCCACCCTCGGGTAATCCCCGTGGCCAACACAATCGTCAACGCCTCGACCATTTCGACGGCACATGCCAGAAACGTCGACGTCACCAAAAAAATCTGACTCGTCGTCATGAGCTTCCTTCTTAACCGCTATTCACACTGTGTAGCACTACAATAGCACAATTTTGGCGACCCAAAACACCCCACCTCATGCCGACATCAACCCCAACACCGCGTCAATGAATGCATCAATGAAACAATCTGAGCCATGATGTCTGCTCGTAATTAGCGTAATCCAGCCACCACCTGACCGATTTTGGTCAATGCGGTGCGTACCTTGTCGGCTTCATAGCCCACCGTAATCCGCAAATGCCCTTCGGCACCCAGCGTACTACCTGGCGCTACCAATACCGACACCTGTTGGCGGATCGCTTCGGCCACCTCGTACGACGGGATGTCACGGTGGTAGCGCACAAAGGCAATACTAGTTGCTTGAGCCGGTTGCAGACTAAACACCCCTGCGTGCGTCGCCAACCATTCGTGCAACACGGCCAAGCCGGCTTGGGTGATTTGGCGTTGGCGTTGCAACAGTTGCAGGCGCTTAGCCGGCTTGAGCGCGATTTCGGCCAACGTCATACTCGGAGCGGCAGCCGCAATCACGGCGTATTCATGCCGGCGCCAGAGTTCTTCGGCCATCTGGGGCGTCGTCATGGCCCAGCCCACACGCAAACCACTCAGACCGTAGGCTTTGGAGAA
>Ga0214917_10002872_pt1 | contig 20569 bp, 11 predicted proteins | sample LL_1208_BB_MetaG_FD_177983 | JGI IMG/M metagenome (GOLD analysis project Ga0214917, IMG submission 177983) | Freshwater microbial communities from Lake Lanier, Atlanta, Georgia, United States - LL_1208_BB | ecosystem: Environmental > Aquatic > Freshwater > Lake | place: USA: Georgia | collected...
CCACGCCGGGGCCCACGCCGGGGCCCACGCCGGGGCCCACGGCGGGGCCCACGGCGGGGACGGCGGGACCCGCGATCGCGGCGGCGGGCATGATCCGTGTCGATACGGCGAAGCTCGACAGCCTCATCGAACTCGTCGGCGAACTGGTGATCGCCCAGTCGCTGGTCACGCAGCATCCCGAATTGCAGGCCGTCGCGGGCGAGCAGCTGTCGCGCAGCCTCGGCCAGCTCCGCGGCATCTCCACCGAGCTGCAGCGGACGGCGCTCGCCCTGCGGATGGTGCCGGTCCGGGGCACCTTCCAGAAGATGGCCCGCTTGGTGCGCGACCTCTCGGGCCAGGTCCACAAGGAGATCCGGCTCGTGCTGGAGGGCGAGGAGACGGAACTCGACCGCACGGTCGTGGAGGAACTCGGCGACCCGCTCGTCCACATGATCCGCAACGCGGCCGATCATGGCATCGAGTCCCCCGAGGAGCGGGCGGCGGCCGGCAAGGAGCCCGGCGGCACGATCACGCTCCGCGCCTTCCACAAGGGGGGCATGGTGATCCTGCAGATCGCCGACGACGGGCGTGGCATGAGCGTCGGCCGCATCCGCGCCAAGGCCGTCGAGCGGGGACTCGTCGATCCCCAGCAGCCGCTCTCCGACCGGGAGGTTCTCGATCTCATCTTCGCCCCCGGGTTCTCGCTCGCCTCGCAGGTGACCGACCTCTCCGGCCGCGGCGTCGGCATGGACGTGGTCCGTCGCAACATCGAGCGGCTGCGGGGCACGATCGAGATCGACTCGGTCGAAGGACGGGGAACGACGTTCACGATCGGCCTGCCGCTGACGCTGGCCATCATCGAGGGACTGCTCGTGCAGGTCGGCGACCAGAAGTTCGTGGTGCCCACGCTCGCCGTGCGGGAGTCGTTCCGGCCGCTGCCGCAGATGCTCTCGCGGCTCCAGGGACGCGGTGTCATGGTGAGCGTCCGCGGCACCCTCACCCCCCTGCTCCGCCTCGCCGAAATGCTGCGGATCCCCGATGCCGTCGGCGATCCGACGGCGGGCATCGTGATGGTCCTGCAGGCGGGGCAGGAGTCGCGGTGCATCCTCGTCGATGCCCTGGTCGGCAAGCAGGAGGTGGTCATCAAGAGCCTCGGGGAGACGTTCCGGGAACAGTCGCTGTTCGCCGGGGCCGCGATCCTCGGGGACGGCCGCGTCGGCCTGATTCTCGACACCGCCGCCCTCGTCCGACTGAAGCTCAGGCACCAGGAGGCGGCGTAGGGACGCCGCGGTCACGCCCATGTCGCATGCACGCCATCCGGCGCCCGCCGGGGATGCCCCGGCACCGCACACCCCGGCATCCGTCGCCGCCCGTCCGGGCAAGTATCTCACGATCACGCTGGGACGGGAGTCGTACGGCATCCCCGTGCTCTCGGTGCGGGAGATCATCCGCCTCTGCCCGATCACGCGGGTGGCGAACATGCCGCCCCAGGTCCGGGGCGTGATCAACCTGCGGGGCAAGGTGATCCCCGTGGTCGATCTGCGGACCCGCTTCGGGCTGCCGGCGGCGCCGGACCACGACCGCACCTGCATCGTGGTCACGCAGGTGGCCGCCACGGTCGGCCCTGGCACCCGCCTCTACGGCCTGATCATCGACGGCGTGGAGGAGGTCGCCCACTTCCACGCCGCCGACATCCAGCCGACCCCCGACTTCGGCGGAGCGATCGACACCCGCTTCCTCACCGGCATGGCCAACACGGCCGCCGGTGTCACGGCCCTGATCGACCTCGACGCCATCGCCGCCGCCGAGACGGCACCGCCGCCGGAGGCGGCGGACGCGCCCCCGACCTCCGCCTGACGTCACACCCGGTCCCGTTCTTCCCGTCCCGCCCCACCCCGAATCCCGATCCCCGAGATCTCCCATGAACATGAACGCCTGGACCATCCCCGGTCGCGTCACCTTCGGCTTCGTCCTGCTCGTGCTGCTGAGCCTGCTGCTGGGAAGCTTGAGCCTGTGGCGGGTGCTCGGCCTCAACGACAACGTGCAGGTGATGGCGACCAACACCCTGCCCTCGGTCGTGACGCTCAACCGCATCATGCAGCGCGACCTCATGGCCGCGCGGGCGGCACGGCGGGCGATGCTCGACGCCACCGACAATTCCGCGGGATGGCGGACGTCCGCCGCGGCGCTCGAGTCCGTCATCCAGGAGGGCGACGCCCTGTGCGCCACCTACCAGTCCCTGTTCTTCGACGACCGCGACCGGCAACTCTTCGAGGCGGCGAAGACGGCCCGCGACGGCCTGGTCGCGGTCGTCCGGCAGTCGATCGCCCTCTTGGAGGCGGGCAAGCTCGACGAGTCGCGGCTGCTGCTCCGCGATCAGCTCGAGGCGGTGGTCCAGGAGAGCATGTCGCGGTTCAACATGGCGGTCGAATACAACACCGCCGTCGGCCAGGCGCAGGTCGACAACGCCCGTCGCGAGGTGCGACTGAGCTACCTCGTCATCGGCGTGCTGCTGGCGCTGACGCTGGCTCTGGCCGGCGTGCTCGGGGCCGCCATCATCCGCTCCACGTCGCGGGCGCTGCGGGCGGTGTCGGAGACGCTGGAGTCGAGCGCCGCGCAGACGGCCACCGCCTCGGGCCAGTTGTCGAGCGTCAGTCAGGCGCTGGCCGCCGGCTGCAGCGAGCAGGGCTCGTCGGTCGTGCAGACGAGCGCCGCGCTCGAGGAGATGTCGACCATGATCCGCAGCACGGCCGACAACGCCGCCCGGGCGAAGGAGCTGGCCACCCAGGCCCGCTCGTCGGCGGACGTGGGGGCCCGCTCGATGGCGGCGATGAACGAGGCGATGAATGCGATCGAGGTCTCCAGCGGCGAGGTCGCCAAGATCGTCAAGAACATCGACGAGATCGCCTTCCAGACCAACATCCTCGCGCTCAATGCCGCGGTGGAGGCGGCCCGGGCCGGCGAGGCGGGGGCCGGCTTCGCGGTCGTCGCCGACGAAGTGCGGTCGCTGGCGCAGCGGAGCGCCGCGGCCGCCCGGGAATCGGCGGAGCGGATCGACGCCGCCATCGCCAGCAGCCGGCACGGGCTGGCCAGTTGCCGCCGCGTGGAGGAGGCGCTCGGCGACATCGCGGAGAAGGTCACGGCGGCCGACAACCTCGTCGCCGAGATCGCCACCGCGGCGCGGGAGCAGACCCACGGCATCAAGCAGATCGGCATCGCCATGACCCAGATGGACGGCGTGACGCGGGGCAACGCCGCCCGGGCCGAGGAGAGTTCGAGCGCCGCCACCGAGCTCAACAGCCAGGCGCATCTCATGCAGGAGAGCGTGGAATTCCTGCGGTCGCTCGTGTCGCGCGGCGACACGGGCGTCACGCGGCGGGGCCCGTCGGTCCGGACCGTGGCGACGGTGGCGGCACCGCCGGCGGCCGACGCGCGGGCCCGCCGCCCGGTGCTGCCGGCGCCGCAACGCATTCCGCTGCCGGACGACACGGCCCTGACGCACGACGAAGAGGACCGGAACTTCAAGAACTTCTGAGCATGCTGCCCCCGCCCGAGCCGCCCCTCTCCGCCGCCGCGTACTCGTTCCTGTGCGAACTCGTCTACCAGAGGAGCCGCATCCGGCTCGGGCCTGACAAGCAGGCGCTCGTGGCGGGCCGTCTCGGCCGCCGCCTGCAGTCGCTCGGCTGCGGGAGCTACGAGGAGTATTGCGGGCTGCTGCAGTCGGCCGACGGCGAGGATGAGATCGGATGGCTGATCGACCTGATCTCCACCAACCACACCCACTTCTTCCGGGAACCCGCCCATTTCCACATCCTCGAGCAACGGGTGCTGCCCGTGCTGGCGGACCGTGCCGTGGCGGCGGGACGCGAGATCCGGCTCTGGTGTGCCGCTGCGGCGTCGGGCGAGGAGGCCTATTCGCTGGCGATCGTGCTCGACGAGTTCTGCCGGCTGCGGCCGGGCGTCTCGTGGCGGGTGTACGCGTCGGACATCTCCCGCCGGATGCTGACGGCGTGCCGGCTGGGCATCTACGAGGCCGACAAGATCGACCTGCCGGAGCCCGGCTTGCTGCCGCGGCACTTCCAGCAGGGGATCGGCGCCCGCCAGGGGTACTACCGCGTCCGGCCGGAACTGCGGCGCCGGGTCGTCACCGAATATGTCAACCTCTTCCAGCCGTCCTACCCCGTGCCGCGCGGGATCGACGCGATTTTCTGCCGAAATGTCATGATCTACTTCGACGTCGATTCGCGTCGGCTGCTCGTGGAGCGACTCTACGAACATCTGGCGCCTGGCGGGTACCTGTTCGTGGGCCACTCCGAGAGCCTGCTCGGGCTCGGCCACCGGTTCAAGGCGGCCTGGCCGAGCGTCTACGTCCGTCCCGCCTGAACGCCCCCGACACGTCGGTGACACGACCATGAACCTCCCCTCCGGCCGCCGACTCCGCGTGCTCGTCGTCGACGACTCGGCGCTCGTCCGCAAGGCGATCACGGACAGCCTCGGCCGCGACCCCGAACTGGAGGTGGTCGGATCGGCGTGCGATCCCTACGTCGCCCGGGAGAAGATCGCCCGGCTCGACCCCGACGTCCTCACGCTCGACCTCGAGATGCCGCGGATGGACGGCCTGACGTTCCTGCGGATCCTCATGAAGCACCATCCGCTGCCGGTGGTGGTGGTCAGTTCTCTGACCCAGGCCGGGTCGCGGGCGGCGATGGAGGCGGTCGAGGCGGGGGCGATGGACGTGCTGGCCAAGCCGGACGGCACGATGTCGATCGGTGCGCTCGGTGAACGGCTGGCGTACCACGTCAAGGCGGCCTGGGCGGCGAGCCGCTTCCGTCGTCCCCCGGCGGAACCGCATGCCGCGGTCCCCGAGTCGCCGCCGGCGCCGCCGGCCGGCGGCGTGGACGGTCGCGGCCTGATCGTGCTCGGCTGTTCCACGGGAGGGCTCGAGGCCCTGCGGACCGTGCTCGGTGGCCTGCCCCTCGGCCTGCCGCCGATCGCCGTGGTACAGCACATTTCGGGGGCGTTTTCCCGGGTCGTCGCGGAGCGGCTCGACGCGGTGACCGGGCTCACGGTCCGCGAGGCCGAGGAGGGGATGCCGCTGTCGTCCGGCACGTGCGTGATCGCGCCGGGAGAACAGCACCTGGCGGTCGAGCGGACGCCGGAGGGATACCGGGCGCGGCTGTTGCGCAGCCCGCCGGTCCACCACTGCCGTCCGGCCGTCGACGTGCTGTTCCGGTCGGCGGCGCAGGCGGCGGGACCCCACGTGGTGGCGGCGCTGATGACCGGCATGGGGAGCGACGGGGCGCTGGGGCTGGGGGTCGTCCGCCAGATGGGCGGCACCACCATCGCCGAGCATGAGAGCACCTGCGTCGTCTACGGCATGCCGCGGGCGGCGATCGAGATGGGGGTGGTCGATCACGCCGTCCCCTTGCCGCAGATCGCGGGAAGGATCGTCGCCGCCGTGACGAACCGTAGGAACTGATTCCGACGCCGGACCGCTTCCGATCGCCATGACCCAGCCCGCCCCGACCGCCGCCGATCCACGACGTCCGCACGACGTCGGCTTCGTCGGGACGGGCATCATGGGGGCGAGCATGGCGGGGCATCTGCTCGCCGCCGGCATGCGGCTCCACGTCCACAGCCGCACCCGCCGCAAGGCCGAGCCGCTGCTGGCGGCCGGGGCCGTCTGGCACGACGACCCCGGCGGAGTCGCCGCCGCCGGCGAGGTCGTGATCACCATGCTCGGGCTTCCCGAGGATGTCGAACAGGTCTACTTCGGCGTGGACCACGCGTCGGGCGGCCGGCGGCCGGGGCTTCTCGAGCGGGCCCGGCCGGGGACGCTGCTGATCGACATGACCACCTCCAGCCCGTCGCTGGCCGGGCGGATCGCCGCGGCAGCCGCGGCCCGCGGTCTTGAGGCGATCGACGCGCCGGTCTCGGGGGGCGACGTGGGGGCGCGGAACGCCACGCTCGTGATCATGGTCGGCGGCGATCCGGCCGCCTGCGCGCGGGCCCGGCCGGTGCTGGAGGTGTTGGGCCGGTCGGTGACGCGGCTCGGCTCGGCCGGGGCGGGCCAGCGGTGCAAGCTCGCCAACCAGGTGGCCGTGGCGGTGGGGATGGTGGCCTGGTGCGAGGCGCTGGCGCACGCCCGCCGTGGCGGGCTCGATCCGGCGGCCGTCCAGCAGGTGATCGCCGGCGGCGCGGCCGGAAGTTGGTCGCTCACGAACCTCGCGCCCCGCAGCTTGGCCGGCGACTTCGCGCCGGGCTTCCTCGTGCGGCACCTCGTCAAGGACATCGGCATCGCGCGGGACTGTGCGGCGGAGACCGGCATCGAGCTGCCCGGCCTCGCGGTGGCACAGCGGCTCTACGAGTCGCTCGTCGCCGCGGGCTGGGGCGACGCCGGCACGCAGTCGCTCTCCCGGCTCTACGGCGTGGGCGATCCCGGCGGTGCCGCCTCCGGCGCGTGACCGCGGGCCGCCACGGTCAGAGCAGGATCCGCAGCATCCGGCGCAACGGCTCGGCCGCCCCCCACAGCAGCTGGTCGCCGATCGTGAAGGCCCCGACGTATTCCGGCCCCATCGCCAGCTTGCGGAGACGGCCGACGGGGATCGTCAGGGTGCCGGTCACGGCCACCGGCGTGAGTTCGCGGAGCGTGGCCTCCCGGGTGTTGGGCACCAGCCTCACCCAGGGGTTGTCGGCGGCGATGAGCCCTTCGAGGTCGGCCAGGGGCACGTCCCGCGTGAGCTTGAAGGTCAACGCCTGGCTGTGGCACCGCATCGCGCCCACCCGGACGCAGAAGCCATCGACGGGCACGGCACGCGTGCCGGACTCGCCCCCCAGGCCGAGGATCTTGTTGGTCTCGGCCATGCCCTTCCATTCCTCCTTCGACATGCCGTTGCCGAGATCCTTGTCGATCCAGGGAATCAGCGAGCCGCCGAGCGGGACGCCGAAGTGGGCGGTCGCATCGGCGGGAAGGGCACGCTGCCGGGCGATGATCGCGCGGTCGATGTCGAGGATGGACGAGGCGGGGTCGGCCAGCAGATCCCGGACCTCGGTGAAGAGCGTGCCGTACTGGGTAAGCAGCTCCCGCATGTGCTGGGCGCCGCCGCCGGAGGCCGCCTGGTAGGTCTGCGTGCTCATCCACTCCACGAGCCCCGCCTTGTAGAGGGCTCCGACACCCATGAGCATGCAGCTCACCGTGCAGTTGCCACCGATCCAGTCGCGGACCCCCCGGGCGAGGCCGCGCTCGATGACCGGCATGTTGACGGGGTCGAGCACGATGACGGCGTCCCGCTCCATCCGCAGCGTGGACGCCGCGTCGATCCAGTGGCCCTGCCAGCCGGCGGCCCGCAGCCGCGGAAACACCGCGGCGGTGTAGTCGCCGCCCTGGGCCGAGATGACGATGTCGCAGCGGCGCAGGCTGTCGACGTCGTGGGCGTCCTGCAGCACCGTCTCGTGGCGGGCGAACGCCGGGGCCGGCCCCCCCGCGTTGGACGTGGAGAAAAACACCGGTTCGACGAGGGCGAAATCGCCTTCCGCCCGCATGCGGTCCATGAGCACCGAGCCCACCATGCCGCGCCAGCCCACCAGCCCCACCCGTTTCATGCCGTCGATGCCCCCGTCCGATGCCGTGGTGTCCGATCCCGAATGGCCCGATGCCCGTGACTCACTGCCCCGACGGTCGGTCCGCGAAGGCCGCCGCCGTGGCCTGCCAGGCCGCATCGACCGCGGGCTTGAGGACGGCGGCGATGGCGACGTACCCCTGCTCGCTCGGGTGCAGGTCGTCGGGCAGGTAGTGGCCGGAACGGGGCTCGCCGTCCGGGCCGTTGAGTGCCACGTTGATGTCCACGAGCCAGACGTTCCGCCCGCCGCGGCAGAGGTCGGCGACGCCGCGGTTGAGCTCGGCCAGCTGCGGCCACTTCGCCCGCCGGACCGGTGCCAGCGTCGCCGTCATGAACACCACCGCCGTGTCCGGGCATGTCGCCCGCAGCCGCTCGTGGTAGCGGCGGATCCGCCCCAGCGGGGCGGCGGGCGGGTCGCCGGCGGCGACGTCGTTGGCGCCGCAATGAAACACCACCACGCGGGGTTCGTAGGGCAGCGTGATGCGGTCCATGTAGCCGAGCACCTCCGTCGTGTACGAGCCGCCGAAGCCCCTGTTGATCACCGGATGGGGGGCGAGGGCCTCGGCGGCGTGCTTCCACATCCGCAGGGTACTGGCACCGGTGAGGAGCACGGCGTGCCTCGGCGGCGCAGCCTTCCGGTCGGCCACCTCGAAGGCGGCGATGTCCTTCTCCATCCGCAGCGGCCGCTCCGCCAGCGGCTGATGCGGTGCCGTCGCGGGCGGCTGGGCGGAGGCCGTCGCCCCAGCGCCGACCGCGGCGATCAGGGAGACCGCGGCGACGGCGAAGGCCGCGGCGATGGCGAACAGGGGGCAGCGGGCGAGCGTGTCGTGGGCTTTTGGGACTGTCATGAAGAAGACGTCATCGAGGGGACGTGCGTCCCGGTCCTGTCGGGGCGTCGGCCGCTACTTGAGCGTCCGCAGATACTCGATCACGTCGAGGAACTCGTTGGGCGACATGGTCCCCGCCAGCCCCTCGGGCATGCTGCTCTGCTTGAGCTTCACGCGCTCGTCGATCTCGGCGACCGCGATCTTCTTCTGCTCCTTGCCGTCGAAGATCACGACCTCCTCGGGCGTCTCGCTCACGAGCAGGCCGGTGATGTTCCGGCCGTCGTCGGTGATCACCGACGTCGAAAGGTACTTCTCCTCCACCGCCGCGTTCGGGTCGATGATCGATTCGACGAGCTTGTAGCCGTCGAGCCGCTTCCCGACGCCGGTCATGTCGGGGCCGAGCTTCGCGCCCTCGCCGTGCACCATGTGGCAGGCGACGCACATCCGGCGGAACACGCGTTTGCCGTTGTCCGCGCTCCCGCCCCTCATGTCGGCCATCGCGGTCATCGCCTTGTTGCGGGCCTCCTCCGGCTGCGGATCCTTGCTGAGGAGGATCTGCAGGGAGGGCAGGATCTGCGCCGCCTGCTTGTCGAGCCCCAGGACGCTGTCGAGGACCCGCGCCGCCGGCGTGCCCTTCGCCACGAACTGGGCCTCGTTGTGGGCGTCCCGCCAGACGGCGATGTTGGCCCCCAGTGCCGCGTCGCAGGTGTACTCGAGGAATCGGTCGCCCGGTTCGACGTCCACCGCCGCGGCCACGGCCCGCATGGCGGTCATCGTCGGGAAGTGGCTCAGGCCGCGCACCGCCTCGGCCCTCACCCGCGGATGCGGGTCGGCGGCCTGAACGCAGAGCCGCTGCTCCGCGTCGGCGATCCGCTCCCGCTCGTCGGCGAGCACCCGCGTGGCGGCGGCCCGCGCGTCGGGCGTGGCCGATCGCAGGCCCTCGGCCAGCAGGCCCGCATCGACGGCATGGAAGCTCTGCTGCAGCCAGAGCACCTCCGTTCGCAGCCGGTCGACCGCGGGGTCGGAGGCGTTGCCGGCCAGCCACTGCCGGGCGGCGGTGAGCACCTCGTCGCGGGGGCGGGACTGCAGGTCGGCACGGGCGCGGTAGCGGGTCCGCCACTCGGGTGACTCGAGCTGCTCGAGCACCTCGGGCGTCGTGCGGCCCGCCTGGGTGTCGGGCGTCAGCAGCGGCCGCTCCTTGTGGAACAGCCGGTAGATGCGGCCGTGGACATGGTCGCGGTTGGGATCCCGCTGGCTGTACTGCATGTGGCCGATCAGGGGGTTGGCCCAGTCGCCGAACCACAGGGCGCCGTCGGGACCGATCTGCGGATCGACCGGGCGGAAGTGCTTGTCGGTGCTCTTCACGAGGTCGAACGGCGTCTTCTTGTCGGCGGGATCGTGCCGCACCCGCGTGCCCTTGTAGCCCGCACCGTCGTCGGCGAACGTCCAGCGCGGCATGCCGTTGGTGTTGATCACGCAGGCGTAGGTGAACTGGTCCTGGACGTCGTCGGGAAACTGCCGCGTCCGCAGGAACTCGCTCCCCACCACGGGTCGCATGCCCTCGGTGTCGAACACGGGGTTCATCCCCTTGCGGCCCCGGTACTGCGCGCCCGACAGCGGGGTGTCCCAGTGCTGGGCGGCGCCGGTGCCGTCGCCGCAGAAGCCCTGCCCCCACTCGTTGAACACGTAGCACCAGGGGTTGCCGTAGCCGGGCGTCACGAAGTGCCGCAGCTTCCAGGTTCGCGGATCGAGCACGTAGCAGCCCGACGATCCGAAGTTGCGGAACGGCCCCCAGGGGGTCTCGACGGCGGTGCTCATCGCCACGCCCTCGAGCATGTGGAGCTGGCCGCTCGGGCTGGCCTCGAAGGCGCCCACCGTGTGGTGCGTGTCCTCCGTGGCCCAGCCGTCCAGCACGTGGACCACCTTGTCGGCGCGATCGTCACCGTCGCCATCCGCGAGCCAGAGCATGCGGGGCTGGTCCATCACCAGCACGCCTCCGTTGAAGAACTGGAACCCGGTCGGGCAGTGCAGCTTGTCGTAGAACACCGTGCTCTTGTCGGCGCGACCGTCCTTGTCGGTGTCCTCGAGGATCACGAGCTTGTCGGCCGGCGGTGGGGCGCCCGGCTGCCATTGCGGGTAACTGGGCATGGTCGCCACCCAGAGCCGCCCCTTCGAGTCGAAGGCGAGCTGCACGGGCTTGGCGATCTCGGGAAACCTGGTTTCGTCGGCGAACAGCCGGATCTCGTAGCCCGGGGGCACGGTGCAACTGGCGATCAGGTCGGCCGGCGGCTTGATGACCGGCCCGCCTTCGGCGTTCTCGCTGTAGGCCTGCCGCGGCTCGCCGAAGCGGGTCTGCGGCGTGAACAGGTCGCCGGTGCGGCTGTCGTCGGGGGCGGAGGGCACGGTCCTGCCCGCGGCGATGTCCCAGACGTAGGCGTCGCGGACGGCGGCCATGTTGCGGAGCTTGGCGTACTCGCGCGGGAACGTCTCGGTGTCCCAGGTGCGGCGGCCGCCGTAGACGTACCAGCCGTTCACCATCCGGTAGTCCTGCAGGTGCACCCAGGACTTGTCGTTGACGGCCGCCCGCAGCCGGCCGAAGGCGGCCGGGTCGAGCCGCCGCGACGGGGGCGGGCCGAACAGCGCCGCGTCGAGCGCCGTGCCGACGACGCGGTCGCCCGCCTCGTCGACGTGGCAGCCGTTGATCGTGTGCTGCAGGCCGGGCTGGGCGGCGAACGCGGCCTGCGTGGGGCCGAGCAGGTCGACGTAGGCCAGGCCGCGGGTGGTGGCGACGTCGCGGGCGGCGGCGGCGTACAGGGCGATGGCGGCGTTCTGCGCGGCGGCGTCGGGCATCAGGGGATCCCCGCTGGCCTCCACCGCGATCGGCGAGACGATCACGAACCGGGGCGGAGCCTTCGTGTCGTCACGCGGGTACTGCTGGGCCACGTCGTCGAGCAGTTTGGCGTAGCCGCTCTTGAAGGCGTCGATGCCGCCCGCACCCGCGAACGACTCGTTGAAGCCGAAGAACACGAGGTAGGTGTCGGCGCCGAAGGTGGCCATCGGGTCGTCGAGTTTCGTGTAGTCGCTGGCCCGCTGGCGGTTCCCCACCTCGTCGGCGGGCCGGGCGAAGTTGCGGACGACGAGCCGCTTGGCGGGAAAGCGCTCGTGCAGCAGCGTCTCGAAGTGGCCGAACAGGTTCATGCGTTCGGCGGTCGAGTTGCCGATCAATGCGATCCGCTCGCCATCGAGCAGGTCGAGGGGCAGCCGGCTCGGCGGCAGGGCGGGCCGGGCCGGGCGGGCCGCCGGCTTGAGGATCTCGCGGGCGGTCTTGAGCGGGTCGCTGGCGGCTGCCTCGTTGCCGCGGGCGGCGTCGGACCCGACGGCGGCCAACAGCATGAATCCCGCCAGCCCGAGGGCGAGGCGACACGGGGCCGGGCCGGGGCGGACGGTCGCGTGACGGGCCGGCGGCATGGAGACGGTCATGGGATGTCCTTCAGGAAAGGGAGGCATGCAGGGGGCCGGGCGTGGCCGGTCACCCCCCGGGGTCGCGCGGCGTGCGGTCATCCAGCGTCCTGTCGTCCAGGGATCTCTCGTCCAAGTGTAGTTTATGCATCACCCGGTGCAGGAAGGGCGCGAGCAGGATCGACGCGGCACCGATGAACAGCAGCCCGGAAAACAGGGCGTAAAACGAGGCGAAATACTTCCCGGCGTCGGTGGTGATCGGATCGACGGGCCCCATGCCGCCCAGGATCATCGAGGCGTTGAGGAGGCTGTCGATCCACGGCAGTCCGCCGAAGAAGTGGTACCCCACGACGCCGATCCCGAGCGCCGCCCCCACCACCGCCGTCGCCAGGAGCAGGTGTCCGAACACCCGGAAGAGGAACGTATGGCGGGGCAGAAGCGGATCGGACCGGTGCTCGAACATCGGGGCAAGAATACCACGGACGGGCGGTGCCATGCCCTCCTGGCGGCCGTGGTGCGGTGGGCGGTGCCGGCCCTGCTCGCCGGCCTGCTCGCGGGGACGGGTGACGCCGGCGAGTCGCCGCCGGGGCCGGACGATCCCGACGTCGCCGGCGTCTTCCAGTATTTCGCGGCGGCCGAGGCGCCGGGGGCGCCGCCGACCGCGGGCGGCTACCTGTGGATTCCCCCCGCCGCGGGGGCGATCCGCGGGGTGATGGTCGGCATCCACAACGGTCTCCCGGCGCCGCTGTTCGGGCATCCCGACATCCGCCGCGTCTGCCGGCGGCACGGCATCGCGCAGGTGCTGCTCACGCCGAACGACTGCGAGATCGGGACGATGCTCGCGCACCTGCGGTTCGATCTCGCCGACTCCGCTCGGACGGCGATGTTCGATCGCTTTCTGCAGCGGCTCGCGGCGATCAGCGAGCATCCTGAACTCGTCACGGCGCCGATCGTGCCGCTGGCGCACTCCGCCTACATGAGCTTCCCTTTCGAGGCGGCGGCCCGCCGGCCGGATCGTTGCCTGGGAGCGATCGGCATCAAGGCCGGGATGCCCGACCTCTACGCGATGTATCCCCCGGCGGCCGACGGGCGTCCCGCCTTCGACCTGCGGGGCGTGCCGATCCTGGTCTGCGATTCGGCGGCCCAGGAGACCGTGCCCGGCCGCTGGAAGGGCCGGCCCTATCCGCAGGTCTTCGAGCCGAACTTCCTCGGGGCCTATCGTCGGGACCGCGCCGACCAAGCGGGCACCGATTACGAGCCGCGGAACGAGATGATCGGGGCCTCCTGGGAGATGATGAGCGGGCACTTCGACATGCTGCCGCGCGAATATGCCTTCGTGGCGAACTGGCTCGACGCGGTGGCGTCGCTCCGGCTTCCCGACACGGCCGGCGCCGCCCTGCGGCCGCTGTGCCTCCGCGACGGCTGGCTGATGGATCCGCGGGTGCCGCCGGCGGGCGAGATCGGGCCCTCCTACCCCGCGCCGGCGTCCTACGCCGCATTCGGCGGCGACCGCAGCCGCGCGGTCTGGTTTCCACGGGAGTCGCTCGCCCGCGGGCTCTTCGAACGGATGCGGGACGAGATGCGGCGCGAGGTGGAACTGTTCACCGTGCTCGATCCGGCAGGCGTGCCGGTCGATCTCTCCGAGGGGCCCATGGCCGTCATGCCCGACGCCGCCCTGCTTCTCCGCGGCGACGGGGTGTTCACGCTGCAGACCCACCACTACACCGAGCCGCCCCGCATCTGCACCGTCACCGATCGGGGGCATGCGGCGGGACCGGCGCATGACCACGTCCTCGGCAATCCCCTGTTCCCCGGACGGACCGCGCTGGTGCCCAGCGACATTCCGCTGCGGTTCGACTCGAGCGGCGCGGCCATCGATCTGCTCGGCGTGGAACGCGTGGTCGACGCGCGGGGCGTGCCGGAGTCGCGGTTCACGCTCCGGCTGTCGCGGCATCGGCTCGCTCCCGGCCGTGGCCATCAGATGCTGTTCCCGCGGATCTACCACGAAGGAGACGAGCGGTACGCGGCCGCGGGCCGGACGGTGCAGATCGCCTGGGCGCCCGGCGACACGGGGCGGGAGCAGACGCTCGACTTTCCGCCGATCGCCGACGCGTTCGCCGACGCGCCGCGCGTGCCGTTGGCGGCGACGAGTTCGGCCGGCCTGCCCGTGGACTACTTCGTGGTGCAGGGCCCGGGCGTGATCCGTGACGGCGGCTTCGTGCCCTGCGAGGTTCCGGCGGGACGCACGGCGCCCGTGGCCGTGACGATCGGTGCCTACCAGCGGGGCGTGTACGCGGGAGCCGAGGGCTGGCGATCGACGCCGACGGTGTACCGCACCTTTCAACTCGTGCCCCGTGCGACGACGCCGTCGCCGCCGCGGTAACCGGTCCGCGGCCGGCCCCGGCGGCATCACCCGGTCGGGCCGCCCTCCGCGGCGGCCGCGCACTCGCCGATCGCGGCGCGGACGCGGTCGAGAAACAGCGTCGCCCCGTACCGCGGATCGTCGTGGGCCGAGCACAGGCAGCAGACCGCCAGCCGGCCGGCATAGGTCGTGATGCCGAGCGCCGCCCGCGTGCCCGGCCGCAGCGGCGGGGCTCCGATGCAGCGTTCGATGACGAGCGGCCCGGGGGCGTCGTAGCCGTCTCGCTTGGGGAGCCCGATCCGCATCCGGCGGGACGGGTCGCCGACGCAGCTCACGACGGCCGTCGAGAAACAGGTGGGCAGCCGTGTCGCCAGCCACAGGCCGCCGGGAACGCGGGAGAGCGGCTCGAGGGCGGACAGAAACGCCCGGGCGGCGCCGTGCTCGAGGATCCAGTCGGTCGCCGCGGCGACCGACGCGGTGAGCGGCCCCGGGGCGGAGCAGGCCGCGACGGTGCGGTCGAGGAAGGCGTACGCCATGTCGTTGTGCGCGGGCTCCCGACGGCCGGGCGATCGCAGGCTTACCGGCAGCGTGATCCGCACGTCGCCGGGACGGCCCGCGGCCGCCGAGTTCCACGCGAGCGCCGCCCGCATCACGGCGGCGACGACCAGATCGTTGAGCGAACCGCCGAGCCTGCCGGCCGCGGCACGGATCGCCGTGGTCTCCGGGCGGTCGAACTCGTGCCACGCATACGGCGGCAGCGGCGCGACGCCCGGCGGTTCATCCGGGGCCGGTCCGGGCACCCGGGCCAGCGGCATCGGGCGAAAGCGGGCGAAGTCCCAGGCCTCCGCGAGGCCGCCGCGGCGGCCCGCGGCCGCCGCCCGCGACGGCTCGCGGCGCGGGCGGAGCCGGCCGTCCGTGGGAGCCGCGAAGGGCCGCGGCGATCCGCCCCCGTAGAGGGACCAGACGTCACCGGCGAACTCCAAACCGGCGACACCGTCGCAGACGGCATGGTGAAACTGCATCACCACGCGGTGACGATCCGTACCGTCCGGAAGCACCACGCACCGCAGACCGCTCTCCTCGCCGAGAGCGGCAGGCCGCCACGGTTCCGGTGCGGCCGGCCCCGGATGCCAGACGACCTTCGGGGAGAGGTCGGCGGCGACCCAGTGCGGGACTCCCCTCCGGCGGAGGATCCGGCTGCCGAGCAACGGGTGCCGCCGTGCCGCCGCCGCCACGGACTGTCGCAGGAGGTCCTCGCGGAGCGGCCCCCGCACCCGGAACTCCACGAAAAACCGCATCGGCTGCCGGGGCCGGTCGTCGGCCAGCATGAGCCGTTCGAACGCGTCGAGCGGGCGGGGGAGTGGCTCGGAGGCGGGGGACGCGGCGTCGGTCATGGCAGAGCCGACGATACCTCCGCCGCGGTCTGCGGACGAATCACCGCCGGCTGCGGCCGAAAGTCGCTACAAATCGCCCATCTTCGCCTGTTTGACAGCTATTTCCGCGAGATCATACTGCTGGCCTCGCTGCCGGACTGTGGCAGGGTCGGCCCGCGGTATCCGCCCCGGCCGGTCATCTCCCATGGATGGGTCCCGTTCGCCTCGGCGAATCGGCTCACGTGAACCCATCCCATCCCCTTCTTTTGCCCGCAGCATGCGGCGGTGGCGTCGCCGCACGGTGACCCCTCGCGCGGCCGCGCGGACACGCTCTCGAAACGACAAGGACGAAGACTTTGAAGGAACCGCTCGCCATCGTCGGCGTCGCCTGCCGGCTCCCGGGTGCAGACGGTATCGATGCGTTCTGGGACCTCGTGCTCAGGGGCCGTACCGCCTGGGGACCGCTGCCCGAATCACGATTCTCCCGCGAACTCTATTTTCATCCCGAGAAGAGCCGCGTCGGCAAGAGCTATTCCGAGATGGGGGCCGTCGTCTCCGATCGCCCGGTCGACCCGGGGGCGTGTCCGATCACGCCGACGCTGCTCGAGCAATACGACATCGCCCACCACATCTTCCTCGAGGTGGCGTCGCAGGCCTGTCGCGATGCCGGCCTCGACCCGTTCGCGATGCCCGCCGACCGCCGCACCGGCGTGTACGTGGGGCACACCGGCGGCAGCACGAAGATCGGCGACATCGTCTATGCCACCGGCATCGACGAGACGGCCACGTTCCTTTCCGAGGTGGAGGCGGCCCGCGTGCTGCTCGGCGCCGACGTCGAGTCCGTGGCGGCCGACCTGACCGAGACCGTCCGTCGCCGCTACCCCGGCCGCCAGCCCGGCGAGTCGCTCGACCTCGGGGCGATCGGCGCCGCGAAGATCGTCCAGGAGGCCCTCAAGCTCGACGGGCCGTTCCTCGTGGTGGACGCCGCGTGCGCGTCGTCGCTGCAGGCGATGGCGATCGCCGCCCGCGCGTTGCTCCAAGGGGGCATCGACCAGGCCATCGTCGGCGGTGCCTCCTACTGCAAGTCGGACAGCCTCGTCCTGTTCTCGGCGGCCCAGTCGGTGAGCAACGCCGGCTCCTGCCCCTTCGGCCAGGCGGCCGACGGCCTGATCACGGCCGAGGGCTACGTGGCGATCGTGCTGAAGACGCTCTCCCGCGCGGTGGCCGACGGCGACCGCATTCGGGCGGTGATCCGCGGTCTCGGCGTGGCCAGCGACGGCAAGGGAAAGAGCCTGTGGGCACCCCGCCAGGAAGGCCAGATCCTCGCCGTCGAGCGGGCCTATCCCGACCCCGCCGACCTGTCGCGGCTCGAATACATCGAGGCCCACGCCACCAGCACGCAGGTCGGAGACGCCACCGAATTGGGCGCGCTCTCCTCGTTGATGCGGACGCACTTGCCGCCGGGCCGCCAGGTGCCGATCGGCAGCGTCAAGGCGAACATCGGCCACACGCTCGAGACCGCGGGCATCGCCAGCCTCGTGAAGGTCGTGCTGGCGATGGAGCATGGTGTCATCCCGCCCGGATCCACCTGCGACGAACTCAACCGCGAGTTCGACTGGACGGCCGGGCCCTTCACCGTGCCGCGGCAGCCGCTCCCCTGGCCGAAGCATGCCGACGGTTCGCCGCGGTGCGCCGCCGTGAATGCCTTCGGCATCGGCGGACTCAACGTGCACGTCTCCCTCGTGGAGCACGTCCCGCAGGCGGCGGTGCGGCCGGTCGCCGTCGCCTCCGATGCCGATGCCGACGCCATCGCCGTGATCGGGGCCGGCTGCGTGCTGCCCGGCGGCACGACCCTCGACGCGTTCATCGACCTGTTGTCCCGCGGCGACACCGCCATCGGTCCCGTGCCGGCCGACCGCTGGAATGCCGCCCGTGTCCTCGACACCACGCGGCCGCGGACCTGGCACACCATGTCGGCCAGCGGTGGGTTCGTCCGCGATTTCGCCTACGACTGGCGGCGGCACAAGGTGCCGCCCAAGCAGATCGCGGCCGCCAATCCCCTGCAGTTCATGCTGCTGGAGGCCGCCGATGCCGCTCTGGCCGACGCCGGGGGGCAGCAGGCGGGGCTCGACCGGCGCCGGACCGCGGTGGTGGTGGGCACGCTGTTCGGCGGCGACTTCGCCAACCAACTCCAGATGGGGCTGCGGCTCCCGGAGACCGGGCTCATCCTGCGGGCGGCGCTCGCCCGTCGCGGGCTGGCGATGGCCGACATCGACCGGATCGTGACGGCCTACGAGAAGAAACTCCTGGAAAGGATGCCGGCGCTCGTCGACGAGACCGGCAGCTTCACCAGCAGCACGCTGGCCAGCCGGTTGACGAAGACGTTCGACCTCATGGGCGGTGCCCTGGCCCTCGACGCGGGCGACTGCTCGAGCCTGGCCGCGCTGGCCGCTGCGATCGACATGCTCCGGGAACGGTCGGCCGACGCCGTGCTCTGCGCGGCCGGCGAGCGGTGCATGGACCTGATGGCCTACGAGGGCCGGTCGCTCGGCGGCTTCCTCGCGACACGGCCCGTCTCGGTGCTCGATGGCCCGACCCGCGGCGGCGACGTGCCCGGCGAGGGGGCGGTGGTCTTCGTGCTCAAGCGGCTGGCCGATGCCCGCGCCGCGGGCAACACCATCCGCGGCGTGATCCGGGGCGTGTGCGTCGGGTCGGGCCGGACGCGGGGCGATTCGCTGCGCCGGGTGGTCCGCGAGGCGGTCGAGCGGGCGGACATCGCCCCGACGGCCGTGACGGCGGTCGAGGTGGCCGTGGCGGGCGGGCATGAGAAGAGCGGCGAGGAACTCGCCGTGCTCGGCAGCCAGTACGCCCGGTCGCGGGAGACGGGGGACCCGCCGGTGGTGGCCGGCGGGCTCGACGGCCAGATCGGCCATGCCGGTGCCGCGGCGGGGGCGGCGGCGCTGTTGAAACTCATGCACGCGCTCGCGCAGGGCTCGATGCCGGCCACGGTCGCGCTCGCCGGCACGTCCGCCGAACCGGCGGGTCTCGAGGCCGCCGGAACGCCGCGGCCGATCCACGCGCTCGATGCCTCCGGCTACCGCGCCGGCTGCGTGACCGTGGTCCAGGATCGGCAGGTCGGTCACCTCGTCGTCGACAACGGGCTTTCGGTGCCGGATGCGGCCCGCGGGGCCGCGGCGCGGCGGACCGTGGTGCAGGCGGCGGCCCGCGGCGGCGCGGCGGCGGGCCGACCGCTCGTGGCCGCGCTGTTCCCGGGCCAGGGGTCGCAATACACCGACATGTTTCGCGGGCTCGTCGAGGCATCTGCCGAAGCGCGAGCCTGCCTCGGCCGCCTCGACGCCCTCGCCCGCGCCGCCGGATGCGAGACCTTGGCGGAGATCGCCTGGCAGCCGGTCAACGGCCTGGGCACGCGGATCTGGGACACGCAGTGGGCGATGTACCTGGGCGACCTGTTCGCCTGGCACATGCTCCGCGGCATGGGCTTCGCGCCCGACTGCATCGCCAGCCACAGCTTCGGCGAGTTTCCGTCGCTGACGGCGGCCGCCGCCTGGACCGCCGAGGTGGGCGCGGCCGCCACGCGGGCCCGTGCAGAGGCGGTCGAGCAGTTCGGCCCGCGGGACGGCGCCATGCTCTCGGTCATCGCCGACAGGGAGACGGTCATGGCGGCCGTCGAGCCGTTCGCCGGCCGTGTCTGGATCTGCGCGGAGAACACGCCCGAGCAGTTCGTCGTCGGCGGCACCGCCCGCATGGTCGACGCGGTCGAGGCCCTCCTCGAGGCCCGCCGGGTCCGCTCGAAGCGGCTGGCGGTCCCCTGCCCGTTCCACACGCCGCTGCTGGAGTCGGCCGCCGGCCGGCTCGCCGCGGTGATCGACACGCTGGCCATCGACAGCCCACGGATCGCCACCTACGGCAGCACCGCCGCGGGTCGGCTCGAGACGGCGGTGGAGGTGCGCACGAGCCTGGTGCGGCAGATGTCGGAGCCGGTGCGGTGGATCGACACGGTCGAGGCCCTGTATGCCGCGGGCGTGCGAACGTTCGTCGAAGTCGGGCCGTCCGGAGTGCTCACCGGCCTGTCGCGGCGGGTGCTTCAGGGCCGCCCGGGGGTGACCTTCCTGCAGTTCGACCAACGCGGCCGCAGCCCCGCCGAGCATCTGGCGAAGCTCCGTGACCAGCTGGCCACGGCGGGCGGCCTGCATGAAGCCGACATCGGCCGCTCGCCGACCGCCACGCCGTCGCAGGCCGGCGGCCCGCGGGTGCCGGTGCCGGCGGCCGCGCCGGGCCGGATCGTCCGCTTCGACGCCACGTCGCGGCGGCGGGAACGCAATCGGAATGCCGCCGGTCAGCCCGGCGGTGTGGCCGGGACGACCGCCACTCCGGCGACCCGCGCCGAAGGCAATGCGGGCGTCGTTGCCGTCGGGCATGGCAGGAACGGGCATGCGGCGACCGTGTCGGCCGCCGCGGGTGGAGCCGGTTCGGAGCATCGGTCGCGACACGACGTCGGGGCTGGCGTCACGGGGGCCGGCGGCCCGGCCCGCTCCGGCGGCGACCTGCACCGCAACGGGAGTGCCGTCACGGCGGCCGGCGGAACCGCGGTGCTCGACCGCGTCGCGCCGGCGTGGCACCCGCCGGCGGCGCCGAGCCAGGCGGCGGCGCCGCGGTCCGAACGGGCGGTCAGCGCCGACGCGGCCGAAAGCCTGGAGACGGTGGTCGAAAACCTGCTGGCCGAGGCGGGCGTCAGCCTCCCGCTGGGCCGTGCCGACCAGACGCATCCGGCCGTGCGCGGGCTGCTCGACAGCCTCTCGCACCTCTTCGAGCCGGCGGCCGCCGAGCGGGCGGCCATCCTGTCCGCCGGGAACCTCGCCGACCTCTGTGACGTGCTCGAACGCTGCGGCGGCAAGGCACGCTGGCTGTCGCGTCGGCCGCCGGTCGCCG
>Ga0214917_10002873_pt1 | contig 20560 bp, 27 predicted proteins | sample LL_1208_BB_MetaG_FD_177983 | JGI IMG/M metagenome (GOLD analysis project Ga0214917, IMG submission 177983) | Freshwater microbial communities from Lake Lanier, Atlanta, Georgia, United States - LL_1208_BB | ecosystem: Environmental > Aquatic > Freshwater > Lake | place: USA: Georgia | collected...
TTAAACAAAAAATGTTTTCGCCGCCTTACCAGTCTTCCTCGACTCACTCAATGCTATCGCCACTCTCTGCTTCCTCGCCATCTTCCGTGTCTGACAAGACTTACTAAACATATGACTCGGATGCTTGGCATCGTGCACCTTAAAACAACCAGGTTTCTCTTCCACAATGGAATACGGCATCCCTATACCATTACACCAGAAAAAAATAGAATTACATTACTGTACATTACGAATTGCACTTACCAGACTTGGATTAGAACGGTGCGGTTTCCGCTTGGAAACATCGAATCCGAACTCCTCATAGTATTTGTTTAATTCCGCCTTGTCTTCATACAATACACAACACTTCCTACCTTCAAAGTCCAAAAACTTCCTACAGTAATGCGACATCAACCGACGCCCGTATCCTCTCCCCCTATAGTCTTTGTCTACCAGCAGATACTCCAGTAACGCCTTGTCAGCAGCAAAATGCGTCCCTATTACAAACCCCACAACACGCCTTTCCAATAACAGTAAATACCCATTGTGTCCAGCTCCCTCTACTCGTCTGTCTTCTCCCCGATAAAATAACCAGATGTCCTCGTAATGAAATGCATTCCGCTTCGCTAATCCACAGACTGCATCAATATGTCCCTTATCAGCAGGGTTAAACTTTCGGATGGTTGTTACTGACATTCTTAATAGTATGCTCGGTTGTTATGACTCCATCGTAACAGAAACAAAAGGACGTTCAATTTTTTGCAGTTTTTTGCATATTCCAATCAAAATAGAGTATTCCTCCTATGTTCCCCGTTCCCCGTTCCCCCCCCCTTCATAAAGAGTTTTTTTAATTTTTAATAATGGATTGGTATATAGAGATATTTGTTAGAACCCTAGGGGGATCGGGAAAAGGGGGAATCGGGGGGAACGGGGAACTTAAGGGCAAGGCATATTTATTTGTATATCTTCTGTTTCCAGTTCGATTCTTTTCAATCCTCTCCATCCTCCTTTTTTCCCTTTTCTACCGTCTGCACGGTCATCTTTATTATAAACCGCTCCTAACATTTTCAGTTTAGATGCAACATCTCTGTATTTATCTCCTACCATTTCTTCTACGCGTTGCTTACTGATTCTGTCTTTATCGTCCTTAGTAATTTCAAAGTAGTCATCAATAAGGCACATAATAGGGTCATTTTCGTCTGCTGCTTCTTCGAATGCTTGTTTTGCTTCTGGTGGAATGGAAAGTCCTTTTAATACGTATGGTTCGAGAAGATGAAAATATGCATTCTTGAGTTCATCGTCATTTCTAAATTTCGCTTCGATGTCCTTATCTTTGCGGTAGATGTGATTTTCAGGGCATTCTTCCATATCATCTTCATCATCAATAAAAAAACTATTGTAATATTGCATTCGTCCTCTCCGCTTTATACCACCGTCACTGTTAAATCTAACCTCTTCATTAAGAGCGATAATCTTTTTCGCTTTTACCTTCATTGTTCGAGAGGTTCCATACATAATTTCAACGGGCATATCTCCTCCATCTACCCAGTCTTTTATAAAGTCTGTGTCGATGTTATTCTTCGGTAATTCTTCAAAAAACATACAACGTATTGGACTTGTTAAAAATTCCGCTAATGTCTTGTGGCGTTTCGGATAGTCTTTTTTAAGAAAGTCAGTAGTTACTTTTCTTGTGTAAGTCGGAAAAGATGCTGCGTGTATTTTTAATTCAGTGGATTTCCCATTTTTCCCGTTACCGATGTTCATTTTAAATATCTGGGCACTGGCATTACCCGTAAGACAGTATGCAAGGTAACTCAGAGTAAATTCACGTTGTTTTAGACAGGGTTGTAACCTCTCGAAAAACTCAGTAACAAAATCCATTTTTGATTGTGGAATTTCGTCTGCAGGTATGTAGTCGTAAGGTAAGAATTTAGTAACGTAATCAGTTTTTACACGTTGTCTAAAGGTACGTGTTGAGAGGTCATAAACCCCATTTCTGTAGTGTATCATCATATCGTTGTTATCGCCTACATCGAATATCATATCGCCGAATTTTTGCACGGATAGTATGGAGCGAAAAATACTATAAACGCTATTCACAAATGCAGACGTTCCTATTTTCCGTTCTTGTTTTTTCTGTGTTTCTTTGATGTCTTTTTCTTTTGCACCACGTTGTATAGGTGTAAGTGATTCGTCGTTTAGTATTTTAGACAGCATAGATTTGAAGTGTGGAATACAGTATGTTTTGTATTCTTGCATTACATAACTGATAAGGTGTTTTACGATGTCTCCAGATTTTTTCGATTCTGCTCTCCATTCGTCTTCCCACCATACAAAGTATGTCTCATCTTTCACAACAACATCTAACTTTACAATTTCATATATCATCTTTGCAAAATCAGTCTCATCTGAGTCTAGTATGAGAGGTCGTGTTTTAAAATATTCTTTAAACTGGACTGTTAGCGATTTATCATCCTCTCGCCATTTTCGGTCTAACTGCATTTTTGCAGTCGGGTTAGAGTCGTAAGCGAGTTGATATATGTGTCTCCATCCTAATCGTCCATTTTTGTCGTCGGGTGGCATTTGATATACCGTCAGATTATTATCATAGTCGTATGAACTGCAGGTACGCATAAATCGGTCGTATACATCGAATGGAATACCGAGATTTGCAGACGCGCGTTGTATCTTAAACCAGTCCATATATGATTCGAATCGAGAGGATGGAATCAGCGCCATATAGTCACAGTACTTTTCAATTGCACTATCTCCAGTCACTGTTACGCTACTCGGCACAGATATCTTCTTCTCAGGTAATTGTATTTCCAGTAATTGTGCATCTTCTGCAGGCATAGTGATAATAGCGTCTCGAAAAGTCCCCTCAATAATTTTAAAGGGTCTATCCTCTCCCTCTTTTGTGCTAAATGGACTTCGAATCTTGCGGTTTCTGTCGTATACCGCCATATCAAAAAATCCTTTGTTACGACGTTCTGCAGTCATTTCTACAAAGTCTTCCGCCCATTTGTCATCGCGGTAAGTGTCAATTGTTTTATTAAGTGACTTAAAGAATTCGTTTTGTTGTATCTTGAGCATCTTGTAGTTTGTCACAATGATGTGGAATGATATGACAGAAGGGGCGTCGCCATCTATTTTCGTAGCGGTTTTTACGGAGAACCGTGGCGGTGTTATCCCGCCTAACGCCATAATGGCATCAGTAATACCTCTCTTGGCAATATCAATTAACTCATTCGTGCAATCATACATTTCGCTTCCCTCCATCAAGTCCGTCATTTTCAGGTCTAAATCGGCGTACAGACTCACAGGTTGGTCGTCTGGTATTTGTTCGTACACTGATTTTGTTCTGATACACAACCTCTCATACTCATCCGCTTCAATCGTCATCACCTGGTCAGCGTAGTTATTCTTTTTAGTAGCACAGCGAATCATCCTATAAACCTTGACTATATAAGATATAGTCAATGTTTCTCTAATTCGTTTAAAAATATATTAAATGGATCTACTGGTTCTTCTAACTCTAAGTACAACTTCGTACATACCTGATTTGCGTATTTTGATGCGAGTGAGTTCAGGGTATTTCTGGTGTAGGTTGATAGCGGAAACTTTCATTGTTTCGAGTCTGTCGGAGAACTTACCGAGTCCACCTCCGTCGGTACCATAGTATTTCGTTTTAAATCCAACACGGTTGAATCGGACAACCACGCCGCGGTCCAACCAGTACAACAGACTACGTTCTACATCTTCTTTCTGAGATGTCTCACGTGTGACTGTCAAATTAAGGCATTCGTCGAGTGTATTGATGATACCGTAGAATGCGCCTACGATGTACGATAGTCCGGTTGTGATGGCGGTACGTTTTTCGCGGAAGTAAGGGTTATATACGGGGTAGACTCCGAAGATGTTGGAGTGATATTCGACACACTTATCGAATGCGTCTAAGAAGAATGCGTGGAGATTAGGGTAATCTGTAAAACTCAAATCAATCCTCTCAATGTCATCGTCTAAGAATACAATGTGACTACCTTCTGGAAAGTAGTTGCATATGAAGTCTCTCTGGTCGACTAAACCTTTTCGCCCTGCAATAATACTACTATACTTATCTGCGTCGAGTGCTTCCTTATACGTTTCAAATTCTTCTGGCACAACAAAGACGTGTACCAAATTTGGGTTGATACCCATAGCGTGGAGTGTAGTGAGTGTTTTAAGATTGCACAGTTGTGCTCGTTTGTAAGATGGCACAGCAACAAGGTATGACATTATCGTTTTGGTGCTCTTGTATATACTTAGCATAATCTTTCTTCAATTTTTTCTCACGAGCTTCAACCGCCATCGGTGTCATAGAAAGTCTTTTAATCGAATGTAGACAACCCGGATACTGGTCTATCCAGTACCACGTCCTCTCAACAAGTTGACTCCAATTCAGACAGGGATATACTTCAAGAATTTGCACTTTGTAATCTCTGTCCTTCACAACGTCTGCAGCGGCAGATGGTTTGTAAGCTCGCGTGGGGTTATTTACAGTCCACAATATATTTGAAATTTTGTGTCCAACCTCTCCACAGGTGCTATCGATAAACTGTTTACCGTTAACGTTGCTAGTGATTAAAAAAATGATTGCTTTACTAAAGTCGCGACTCATTCTGGTTTAATTATATTAGAACAGTATTATCTCTTTATGTATGTTAGTTGAGTTGTTATGGAATGTCCCATCGATGTGGCGGTATTATGCAGTTGTTGCAGAGGAGGCACGTCTTGTAGTTTGTCTGATAGAAAGATATGTCTTAACATAGATGTACTTACCTTCTTACCGAATATGCTGTTGAGTATCTTCGTCAATGTGTAATTTTCCATTTTCGAACCGTCCTCTCTACTAATCAACCAATCAGAGTTGTTTATCTTTTTCCATTGCTGGATAATCTTGAACAATGCAGGGGGTATTGGTACGATTTGCTCCCCATATTTTTTGGCAGTCTTGTATGATACGAAGTTGAATTGCTTGTTACGGATAAAATTAAAGTCAGGCACTTGCTTACCTCTCACTGTAGTCAAGTTCAGATTTACCCAGTCTTCGCTTCTTCTCGGCGGAATAAAGACTCCTGTAGTCAATGCGAGAATAATGTAATTTTGCACAGTTGTCTTCTCGACAGGTGTCAATGGTTCTTTTGATTTGAGAAGAGGCATCGCTTTCGCTGCATACTCATCGACAATCTTTTTGACTTCTGGATACTCAATCCAGTTTTCAGATTGCTTCTCCGACTTCTCCTGTTTCAATTCCTCCTCTCGAATAGGTACGTTTAATTTCAATATTTCCTCTTTATAACGCTCGTCGCCAGTGACTGCGAGAAGTGCAATCATAATTGTCTTTTTCGATGTATTCGGTTTATTCATCGCTAGTACAAATCCAATAACTTCTGGAACTGACTTCTCATACCAGTCCCATTCGAAAGGTTCCGCTCCATTCTTTGCAACCCAGACACTGGATAACAGACTGACATACGTCTTGATTGTATTTTTCGCTAAATCAGGTTTCTTCTCTAATACGCGTTGTGCAATTATCTCCATTGTATTTGTATATGATATACAGATAAAACTTTTAAATACCTTTCAATTTTTTAGCAGTTGCTTTTTTATCCACGAGACGACATACGTATCGTCGTTACTCCATCCTCTGTAGTCATCCCCGTCCATAACTAGAACACGAGTGTCGATGGTTTCTCCTCGGTCATTCTGTAAAGATACAAAGATTCGAAGAGATTCGAATAGTACGAGTTTATCAATGCGGTAGTCGAACCCGATTGCAACCTTCTGGGGCATTTTCAGGTTAGGGTAAAGGGTATTGTTAGGCGTGAACTGTTCCATTTAAGGTATCTTCAGAAATTAAATCCGCTGTGTTATTCGTGAAAAACTTTTCGTCCTTTTCGATTCCAATGTAGCGGCGATTCAGTTGCATACACGCCCTACCTGAATTAAATGAACCTGCGGTAGGGTCTAATACTGTATCTTCCGGGTTAGAGTACCTCTCAATCAACCACTTATACAAGTCAATTTGTTTTGCAGTAGGATGACGTTTGTCTCTTTTTAGTTTGTATTGCAATACACTGAGAGGACACTTACCGTCAATCAGTATTTTGTTATAGGTAGGCATCTTTTTTCCAAAAACGTAAATCAATTCGTGTGATATCATAGGGCGTGCTCCAGCGGATAGATAATTTATTCCCATCCCCTTGTTTAGAATTAAATCGTATCTAAACCAATCTGGATTAGATGTAATCAATTCGTAACCGAACTTGGCACTGCAAAAGAATATGATAGGCGTATTGTCATTTTTCGCCAACCTCTCAATTTGTTTCCACAATTCCGCTAAATCCAATTTGATATCCCAAGCAGCTCCCTTACTATGTATAGAATTCTTGTGGCGTTCATAGTTAGGATTATTGATAGTACCAGAAACGTGGAGACAACCGTAAGGTAAATCACAGATAAATAAGTCGATAGATTTGTCAGGTAGAGTCGGTAGTATAGAGAGGCAGTCGGCGTTAAAGACTTGCATTATATATATACTATCGAGAAGAATCCGACTGCGTCGAATTCGCTTCGCCGATAAGGGTTAGAATGTATACCGTTGGGTATACCCCTGGCAATAATCTGGATAAACTCGTGGCAATTATCTAGATAGAATCGTAGGGGGGAGTATGCGGTATTCTGTATGCGCCCCTATATTAGGGTATGGCAATTTTCTGCGAAAATTGCCATACCCTAATATAGGGGCGCACACAGAATACAGCATACCCCCCCCTACGATTCTATCTAGATAATTGCCACGAGTTTATCCAGATTATTGCCCGTATCATAAAACGCAAAAAATTGAACGACTTTTTGTCGCTGCATCTATGCAGTCATACTCTCGACTGACTAATATTAAATATGAATACTAAGACTGTTAAACCTACCGAAGAAGAACAACCTCCTCTCGCTGCAGTTATGAGTGCATTGCACAAGAATAATCAAGCGTGGAAAGAAACCTCTCAAGCTTTGAAATACAAAGAAAGTAAATGCAGAGACCTTGTCGGACTGCAACTCGCTACACTAGGGCGTCTTGTAAAATATGAAGGACAACCTATTATCGATGAGGCGTTCGCGTTTATGATACAAAATGGGGCGTTTATAAAACTCGACTCTAAAATACTCGGCGTGAAGTCTCACATCGGAGACTACAAAACTAAAAAAGGTAAGACCATTAAAGCACATTACACTCACTATGACCACTATTTAGAAACTGCAACAGAAGATGACCTTGAACCTAAACACTACGTGGGTAACTTTCTTGTGAAAGAATTTGCAGAAATTCTCCATCAGTACCTACGCCTGCCTACAGAAAAAGATACACACGAATACAAAACAATCCAAGACTACTTCTCATTCTAACTGTACATATCATAACCTCTCATAATATGAACGCAAGTATCAACACCACAACCACTTTGCTTACACCAAACTTATTCGCTATCATCGTAACAGCAACCTGCACTGGATTTATCGTAATCAAATTGTACAAGGTAAGTGTATTCATCGCCCCTAACTCTTTCAGTATCTTGTTTATTACCGTGTCTCTACCAATACCGTATAAATTGTTACGGACACGCATCACTTTTTTCCCCCTGTAAAATACTCCTTTACTCCACAACAGAACGCATAAAATTTACTCACCTTCTTTATCATCTTGTTGCTATGCAAGAACTCGATGTTGGTATGCAACGCCTGAACCTCGTGAGGCGCTAACTGCAACAATGCAGTCAAAATTTCGACTGCCATCTCCTTCTTATCTATTTTTTTCGCCTTGTTCTTCTCCTTCGGTACTAAGTGCTCTATCAGATTCAAAACCAACAAGACAAACTCGGTATTGTTCTTGTAGTTGATGAGAGGTAGATTTAACTCCGTAATCCTATCACGAATTGCTTTCATTATGTTCTGCTTTAACACATCCCTCTCGATGTTCGGTTGAATCGGTACGAGATTCAGATTCGACATACTATATCATATACACAGATTTTATCTTACAAAGGTTTGAACCCATCCATAACTTGCATTCGTTGTGAATGATACTCCTGTATTTGCCGTTGGAATTGCTGGAGTTACTGTGTATGAACCTGTTAGACCAGTTCCAGTTCCAAACGCAGTGATTCTATAAGTTGCAGCACCTATCACGATACGACCTCCTATATTCAGAAATCCACTTGATACAGAATTGATTGTCAGTGTAGTTGAACCTGCTAGATTGGTACATTGCCCTGCACCTGCTGGTTGTATCACGTGTGATTTCACATTTGAACTTGATTGTGATGTTCCAATCAAATTTGTAAATGTCACGCTACCTTGTGGAGACGCTGCATTGAACATTGGTTGTGCATCTACCGTTGCAGTACCTGCTTGCAATACGTACGTATAATTCGGTGCTGTGTATGGACCTCCCAATCGATTAAATGTGAAACTCAATCCCACGTTCGATGCAGTTATAGTTGGTAATGTGACTTGTATCGTCGCTCCTGCTGGATTGAAAAAAGTATAATACTCATAATATGGAGAGGACAATGTCGTCGTTGCTGTTATCGTAGTTGGACTTGTTTCTCCCAAATACTGATTCAGTTGTGATAGACGCGTCACATTCAGATTCACCACTGTCATCGTATCTGTTCCTGGATTGTAAGTCAGATTTACATCCGTGTATAATGGACCGTATGTGTTAATTGTTGCAGACTGTCCTCCAAAAGTTAGATAGTTTGTTTGATTGGCGGAATATTGCACAGTTGAAATGCTGTCTGCTGAACCGTCATTTAACGTCGCCCCCCCTGCTACCCACGCATTACCACTTGTACCAATCAATACCAATGTCAACACAGTCTGCAATCCACTCCACGTGTAGGTATTTGCTGATGTCACCCCATCTCCCAATATGTTTATCCCTGCTGTTGCTTGGATTGTTATGTACGTTGGTACCCCTATATTGTATGCTCTGTAGATTGTAAATTTACAACCTATCGAGTTAGCACTTGGAACCGGAAGATTTATCGTTGAGGTTGTGGCAGAAGTCAGTATGATATTCTCTCCAATCCGGAAATACAAACTGATAGATGCAGACGCACCGAATACCGTATTCGATTGCAACTGTATCTTATTCGGTATGGTCACTTTTGGATACGCCCCTGTTGTCTGATTCGCTCCTCCCAACTCTATCACATCACTCTCCAGTATCTTTGCAAACGCACCTATCGCAGTTGAGTTCTCACAGTCGAAGTTGCTGTTTAAATCCGAACCATAACCCAAAAATGAAACATACTTCATCGTGTTGATTGACGCTGATGTATTCGCTGCTAATGCTCCAATCACTGTGTTACCTATCGAACCGAGTGTCCCATTATTATACAGTGAACTCCACCCAACTACCGTATTGTAATCACTCGCTAGATTGTATCCTCCGAAGTGTCCAAAAATTGTATTGTACTGTCTTCCATTCGTGTAGTCTATCAATCCGACTGCATAGTTCCCCACTACCAAATTGTAATAGTTTCCTGATGCTGCTAAGTCCTTCATCGCATTGTGTCCTATAATCACATTGCTTGATGTGGTTCCACCACTATATCCTAAAAACGTACCTGCATTGTTTCCGATAATTATTCCATTCGTGTTCCCTGAGTATCTACCTGCAAACCTCCCTATCGCAATTTGCTCTGATGCTGTTATCGCCTGCTCTAACGCCCCTGCACCAATTGCAACGATATTGTTCAGATTACCTCCTGTACCTGAGTACTGACTTATATTCGCTCCTATACCATACCCTATCAACACATTATATGTTCCTAAGTCAATCGACGCCTGTCCATACTTGCAGTCTCCAATAACCATACTATTCTTGATGTACCTCAGACGTGGTGCTAGAGGTCCAAACACATTCAAACTTCCATAACTCCAGATGTCGCCCACATTGTAAATTCCAGTCGAGTTCATTCCATACGTTGGTATTATTGTATTCGTCCCTGCTACAGAACTCGGATTGATTAATGCTAAACCACCCAAATACGTTACCTTGAAATCCGTCATCACAATCGTCGAAGTCGCCGAATTAAATGTAGGTGCAGATTGGTCTATCTGTACATAGAACGTCGTGCTTCCTGTTGTTGCTACAGTTGTTATGAACTGTATTTTCTTCCACGCCTGTTCTGATACGATATTTAAACTGCTTGTTACACTCCCAAAAGACATTGTCGCCGTCTGAGTTGATTCGTATGCTCCATACTTCCCCCAGAACCATCCAGACACTAAATAATACCCTGCTGTTACAGTTATCGACTGTGAAATTCTATAACTCGATATATCAGGTTGATTCACAGACAACGCCTGTCTTACAGCAGGATAATCAGGATACTGTTCCACATACGCATTTGGTCCTAGCACATCCCAGAATCCTCTACCTACTGCGACTACATTTGGACTTACCCCTGATATCAATGTGAACGTCCATCCTGTTATCGTTCCTAACGAACCTATGTAGTTTGTTCCAGTGTTTAGTGTTTTAATCGGAGTTGCAAAATTGTAATTAGCGAGAGGTACATCCACCGGTGCTGATGAGTACACCATATTACCTGTGGTTGTTAAATTCGTTAGATTAGCAGTCGTCGAATTCAAAGTGGTTATGGTACCAGTCGTGCTACCCAATGTTGTTATGGTACCATTCGTGGAGTTCAAAGTTGTTATAGTACCAGTCGTTGCAGTTAGATTCGTTGTGGATATACTTGTCGTTGTCACAGAGTCCGCCGTGATATCCGACAATCCAGTGATGTTGATATCATTGATGGAGTTAATTCCTGTTATCGAAGTCATATTTTATTATATGCGGCGATTTTAATTCGACAATTCACCGACTAAATATGATTTTCTCTTGCTAGGGGGTTTTTGTTTAAATCTGTCTTTGTACATCTGTACCAGTACAGGTACTGTAAACTGATTATAGTCTAAAGGCGGTTCTTTTGTTACATACCCACCCTCCCACATCGGTTCAGTCTCACTTATCATCGATTCAACACCTCTATTCGTGGAAGACATTACACTGGAATTATCAGGCATTCCTACATCTGCACCTCTTAGATCTGGTGCTCCTTTTGCAACTGGTTCGATAAAATCCGCTTGTTGCTCGCGCTTGGTTGGTTGCTCTAAAATTATATTCCTACCTCCAGAACCATACAGTCCTGTATTCTCCCACGGTGGTTGCGTCGAAGTTGGAAATGTTGTCGCTGCGGTTGGTTGTGAAAGTTGCGGAGTAGGTTGATACGTGAATGAACTACCTTGAGTTAGAGGAAACGTTCCATATCCAGTCTGATACGCCACGAGAGGCATCTGTTGTGGAGTCAGATAATTCGCCATATCCATCGCCTCAGCACTCGGTTGTCGCTTTGCTCTCCTTCTCTTTGACTTTTTGTGTTTGACTTCTCCTATACGAACATTCACAACCTGCTTTACCGATTGTTTTTGCTTCTGGCGTTGAGAGGTTTTTTTCATCCTATACAATGAGTCTAGATATTATTTAAATTCGTCATCAAAAGACACCTCATCGAAATTGACAAATATCCTCTTATACTTCAGATTCAACATTATGTAGTCGTGCGCTGTCGGCACCATCTTGAGAAGATCCATATATTGATCCGGTTTCAAATCAAACAACTCACGGAATACCTTAAAGTTTTGTGACTTAGACGTGTTGAACATTATGAGGTTACCAACCACCTCTCTTATCTTTTTTGGAACCATATAGAAGTTTTGCACCAGTACAAACGTGGAGAGGCGAAGATGGCGCTGTTTCAAAAACATCTGATTCAGTATCATCTCATTCGCCTTCGTCTTAATGTCTGCACCGAAATCATCTATGATAAGTAGAGTGTAGTACCCCTCCGATGCATTCTCTTCTATCTTGTCATACACCTCTCCTAATGTTTCAGCATTAAACTCGTGATATATGTTATCTTCATCGATTTTCAAGAACGGATTCGACTTGTCAGCGATTGATTCGAACGACACTTTCGGTATCATTAGTATGATGTCGTGGAATACCTTCTTCATAACGGACTGTAGCATCTGGATTACGAAAGTCGACTTTCCACTACCCATACCACCTGCAACTATCGTTGTACTAGACGTGGAGAAGCAGCAGCGTATCGCCTCGTGTTCAGTTAGTTTAGGGTCTATAACCTCATCACACTTCATCTTAACCTGGGGTAACTTTGGGGCACTGTGTTCTATGATTTTCATTATATGTTAATTTCTACGGAGATTTTTTCTCCGATTATAATATAACAATGCGTCGTATTCGTAGACCTAGAAAACTCACATTGCACCGTGCATTGAAAATCGGGTATCTACGTAATGAAAATAAACAGGCAAAGCGACTCAAAAGATTCGGGTACAGAATAGACCGCGACCTTACCAACAACAACGTCCTCACGGCATTTAACCCTTTCAACAATAAAGTTATCACAGTCGTCAATGGTACCAATCCTCTCAGTCCATCTGACTTATGGACAGATTTAAGACTCGCCAGTGGAAATCTAAAAGGTAGTGACAGATACAAAGATGCAGAATCTATTTATCTAAAAGCGAAGAAAAAGTATGAAGCGCCCGTCACTATAGTTGGACACTCATTAGGTGGCGCTATAGCGACGAATATGGTACTACCGTCCGACAGAGCGATTGTGTACGGCGCTGCAAATAGTCCCTTTACAAAGAAAAAAGAGAACCTATATTCCTACCGGACTAGCGGAGACCCCTTCTCTGCATTCGACGCCACAGCACGTACTATGAACAACCCAGAACGTAATCCTATCAAACTTCTTAATCCAATTCAACCCCACAACGTTTCAAACATTGCAGACAAACCCATCTTTGTATAATTAATCCGCCTCCACAAACTCCATCGACAAAACGTAACTCGGTGGTTGTGCAAGCGTACTATTCGTAAACAGCGTTTCATTCGCTATATATAACAGTTTCACATTGAACGTGTTATCCACAGGGCGAGTTGGCATATAAAGGTACTCACTGTCATCTTCACTTAACTGATAAGCAGCATTGTTTGGAATCAGCAACCACTCCACGGTAGGTACCAATCCAGTTATATTCTGTTGGTATCCATTCCGCGGTTGATTCGCTTTATACTTCACCACATTGTTCATAAAACTGAATGTGATGTAGCACCCTGCTCTTGTACCTGTAAACCCTTGGATTGCAGTCGAACCGGCACCGTAAAATTTGTATCTAAAGTTGTAGGGTTGACCGTCCTTCAGAAATGCACCCCAGTTTACGAAATACTCTTTTTCATTGTTATTCCCTGTCCCATCGTTGCTTGATAATATAACTGTGTGTGTACGCCTCGGCATCTATATTATCAAGCGAGATTTAGATTTCTTCGAATATCAGTGTCAGCACATACCCCACTGGTGGATTACTGGATTGGTCTACCCACAACGCCCTCGCTGCAGTGTTATCCGTAATGCGAACTGTGAACGAATTATCCATTGGACGTTTCGCCATAAACGTTGGACTGTTGGACATTAAATCTGCATACAGAATAGCAGCACTGTTCGCTATCGAAAACGGACGAACCGGAATAACTCCCAACGCAGTGCTCGTGTACGCACCTACCAAATTCGACCCAGAATTACTCACATTAGACTGCAAAAATGACACATTGAGAATAGGTGCAAGTTTATCCGTTACAGTTGCACTGATACTATTCACTCCCTGACTAACATACGTGAAACTGACTAGATACTCCTGATTGTCCTTTAGTGCGGCATTCCAATCAACATAGAATTGTTTGTTATTATTATTCGTCCCAACACCATCCGCTGAAGAGAGAATGATCGCTATTTTTTTCCCCATTATTCTATATAGATATGAAAGAAAAGAAACTTAAAAAAACCCCACGCGAGCTCAAACTACTCCGTATCTCTAAATTGCTTAAAGAGAATCAACAGCGCGCCGATGCGTTTCGTGATTATTTATTATCTCAAACAATTGTATATACAGATGGAGCAACCACAGACAGAACATCCCAACAACAACAATGAACCCAATCATTCTGAACCTACTATAACTAAACGGAAGAACAATATTTCCGATGAAGAACGACAACGCCGCTCTGACCGTATGCGAGTTTTAGCACAAAAACGTAACGAGATGCTCCAGAAACAAAAAGCGGAGAGGTTAGCAGTGGCACAAACTCCACAACCTACACCTGAACCTGTAACAGAACCCGCGCCTAAACCTGAACCTGCTCCGAAAAAAAAGGCAGAAAAAAAACCTACAAAAAAGGTGGTGAAAAAGGTAAAGCAAGTCATTGTACAGTCATCTAGCGATTCCGATGACTACGCCGACACGGACTCTGAGGCGTCCGAAGAAGAAGAGGAAGTCATCTACGTCGCTCAGACGAAAAAGTCGAGAGGAAAGATGACTAAAGACAAACCAGTCCCCGTTAGACAACCTATGCAAACGCCTGTACCCGATACGCCCCAAATCAAAATCAGATTCATCTAGTCCCTAAACATCCTATTCAGTGCAATCTTATTGTCTTCGATGCTACGATGTTCGCCCCACAGAAGGTAATAGGAAAACAACGCTGGACTTGGTACCATATTCCGAATCAGTTTCGCCTCCACTTCATTCCCCATATGTCTCTTCCTATACGCATCTCGAGTCTCTGCACTCGCACCATCCACATACGTTTTACCAAACCGCAATGCACTCTTAAATCCAAAGTCAAATGACTTTTCCGTACCGTCTCTATATCTAAACTGTACTCGTAATCGCTTTGTCTTTAGCGGAGAAGGTTTCACGCTTAGAATCATTTTATCTATAAGGAGAATATAATATGATTACACAACTTCCCCCTGTCGACCCAGAAGAACTTTCTAACCTCTACGCTATGTTGGAATACATCAACTTCCCTAAAGAAAAATACGAGAACCGCAAAGGATTCGGCGACAACTCTCGATGTATGGTATTCGGTATTCGCCGTGCTAGACGTACACAAGAAATAGGGTTATCCGCTGCTACATTAAAGTATCCATACGTCTGGGACGAACTACAGAGAATCGGGCGCCTCTTAAATTTCCAATTCACATCCATCCATCTAAACAAAAATGTAGTCTGTGACTGGCACACTGATAAGGGTAACATCGGAAACACAGTCATACTTTCACTTGGAGACTACGAAGGTTGCAACCTAGAGTTGAGAGGTTTAGGCGAATTCAACACCAATTGCACTCCCATTTTATTCGATGGCAAACTCATCGAACACCGTACCACACCTCTCCTATCTGGTACTAAATATTCCATCGTATTCTACACACACGTGTGTGCATTATTTTCTCCTGATACTTAAATGTATTTCGAGAATTTCTGTACCTACTGCAAAACACCCATAATGGGGGGTTCTATACGAAAGCGTGTCCAATCCAACCGATTCTACTCCATAACACACTGCTTTCACTACCACCCTATCTGCTACGATTTAGCACACAAACCAGACGCATACAAAAGCATTCATTCCAGTTCTGTCCAAAAATGAGTTTATTTAGCAAAAAATGTCTTTTTATATTATAAAATGGTTAATTATCGCAAATCGAAAATCTACCGTATCGTCTGTCATACCACAGGGCAAGTCTACATTGGCAGTTGCACCACTACATTATCAGCACGCCTTTCAGTACACAAACAACAACTCAAGAATGGCAGATGTTGTTCCAGTTACGAAGTACTCAAGAATGAAAACTTCGAGATATTTCTTGTCGAGGACTTCCCCTGTGAGAGGAGAGAACAACTCACTGCAAGAGAACGATACCACATCGAAAATACCCGCAACTGTGTCAACATCAACGTTCCTGGTAGGGGCAAAAAAGAGTGGTACAAAGACAATAGTGAGAGGTTGATTGCTAAACAAATACAATGGAACAACGAACATAAAGAGCAACTCGCAGTGTACCAGCAAAAATACAGACAAAAACTACTCGACGCTATCGCCATTACCGAAAGACAAATGGAAGAAAAAGAGTCTAGAGAAGATGAAGATGAGAAAGATGTTCTTTTCGAAGAAATCTATCCTGAGCAAAATATATAAAATAATACTATAAATGGATTCTTTTATTGCATTATTTAGCAGAAATCGACGAAAAATGTCGGAATCAACTCTAACCTCTCATCTTAAAAATTTGCAATTTATCCACGATAAGAGAAGCATTGCATTCCCATTCATACCTGACTTCTTTCGACAAGAGCAAGAGGTACTGGAAATCTTATCCGAATTACCCCACAACAAACAGCAGTCTTGTCTCCGCTCCCTCATTCTTCTCCTACCTGATGTTCATACTTACAGGGACATCAGATTCATTGGACACAAACACCCTAAGATTCAATTCACAGACATTGAGAGGTTATTCAACGATGAGTATGAGTATGTTCTCCCCTTTATCAACTACGATGGTAAGATTAGTGAGACTGATTACAATAGATTGACTAGACTTCTCGCTGTCGCTTTACTCGGTGGCATATTTATGCATCCCATAGAACCTTCAATCCTCTCATCTATCAAGATATGGAACTTCGAACCAAACGATAACTACTTTGATGGTAACATTATCTGCATCAACGGACAGATTCACTTCATACCAGACACCCTTAAACAACTTATGCTAACCGTCAAGACTAACAACCCATTCGACTATTTATTTATGTATAAGACAGAGAGGATGAAAACGTTTTCCCATATTGTCACTTCATATTTCGGTAATGGCATTGGAGTCAAACAACTCAGATTGGCATACATTCAGAGTCAGTGTGGATGATTATCTCGCCTTTTACATTCGTACCGAGATCTCCCCTGTAGCAGGATCGAGCATAAACATCACGTCCATCTTGGCAAGGAAGTAGTATGTCACAGCATTACTGGAACCGTTTAGAATCTGGTTCTGGAGGTATGTCTGACCAGAGTTGAGGTTGCTGCCGTCCATTATTCCTCCCTTAGATACGCGTTCTAATGAGTAAAACCACATAAATTGTGAGAGGTACAATACAGATGATGTGTTACCAGCGTCACTGTATACACGATCAGCATCAGTTGGAAGAGCAGTACCAGATGCAAGGTATACAAAGTACCTAGTTGGCACTAACCCTGACTTCCACTCGTAACTGTTAAAGTTTCCTAACGCCTGTTGCGTCTGCATAAATAACTGCGAAGGATTGTAGAGAGGATTAATAGGATTACTCGGATAGAGTTGTCCATTGATATTCCACGATAGTGCAGTAGATTGTGGTGCTTTACTATCATATTGCTGATTGATGCACCCTCCAGTGGTTAACGTTGAAGTTTCGCTAACACGCAGACCTAGAGTACGTACCGATGATCCCTTAATACCAGTCAAGATGGATGTGGCACCTGCAACTCCAGCAGCGACACTGGTACTACTGACACGCCAAGTCAAACCATTGTAGTATTGCATTCCAGTCTTTCCGAGTAATCTCATACCTTCCGCCCCAACATCGACGTATTGGCAAGACAATTGAATGTTATCAATCGTCGACACGAAAGTTGCAGCAGTGGTTGCACCACCAGTGACAAATGTGATAGGTTGGATTTGAGCAGTCTGCAGAGTCAATTGCAGTCTGTTAGTCTGTCCAATATTAAACATCTTAGATGCACCCTTTCCTAAAAGTGCAGACACCAATGGAATAGAGTATGAGTAGTACACCTTAACACCAGCATTCAATGTTACACCGTTGATACCAGTAAGAGCGTGTCCTGCAGTGATATTCTGCGAGTTAGATGACTCAGCTTCATAGGCAAATCCAAATGCACCTGCTAAAACATCACGCTGGGCAACATCAATCTCAGTTGCAACAACAGTGTCATTAATCAAACCGTATTGGTTGATGTCTTCTAAGATGGCACCAGATTGAGAGGTGATAAACATACGATCAAACCACGACATAGCGTGAGAACGAAGACGAGCACTTGTGATAACAGCAGCAGATGGTGGTGTAGCACCTCCACTTGGAACTTCATAAGCAACTCGGAAGTTTAAAAGTGTAAAACGAGGATCTAGATGGACTCCCTTTCCACCACTGCAGGGTAAATCAAAGATGATATTGGTACTGGTTCCGTTCAATTGCAATGCAGCTTGTGATGCAGTGAGTGTTTGTGTCGTGCTAACAACTGACGACAAATTGGAAGGCACAACACGGATGTTGTAACTGTTCACTCCTGCTGGTAGTTGATAATCGATGTCATTCGACAACTCTTTTGGAAGACCTACGGTTCCCGCCATTCTATATTCTACCAGAAGATTTAAATTTTTTTGTTTTCTCTTTTTCCCTAGTCTTCTTCTATAAACACATCCTTAGGTATCAACAACCTCTCATTCTTTTTCGCCGTTTCAACTAATGCGCTAAACCTCAACGGACGCTTGATACTCTTCCTGTGTATGTTAAACTGCAGTACAAAATAAGACGCCTGTCCATTGAAGTCTATCTCCTGATTATTGTCATTCGTTATCGTCACAGTGATTCCATTATTCGATATACTTCTCACTAGATACTCCGTGTTCGTGTTCTCATACACAATCTGACTATTCAATCGTGCATTGTTCGGTACACTCGCTATCACATCACTCGCCGCCACTGCACTATTCGTCCCTAAATTCAATCCCTGTGATAACACATTGCAATGGATGATATACCGGTTTATCGGCAAAAAATCCACAGTCAATGGACAAGTCACACTCGCTGATGTAGTGAGAAGAGTACCAACAAAACCTATATTGTAGTCACAAGTCGTACCGGTGTTGAATCCCCATTGTCCTCCTCCTGAGTAAGTGAACGTGTACTTGTTCGTCACATTGGAAAAACTCACTCCAATCGTACCAGGCAACACACTCACTAAATACGCCGTGAACGTAGTCACATTGTAATTTCCATTCGGAACAGTGTATGTCGTATTCACACCGCCTACTCGGAACACGATGGTGTTGTTACCACTGTAGAATATGTAATTGCTGTTACACAACACTACATAAGGCATCGACATAGTCACATACTCAATGCTGTCGTCATTCTCAAAGTCTATCGTGCTTTTCAAATCATAATACGCTTTGCTTCTCATTGTTCCATTGAGAGGTATGCAGGCGTCTGGTTGTGTGCTTAAGTGTAATGATACAGTATCACGTATCAGGAAATCACTCGCTTGTATTGTCTCCATTTGAAATAACCGGAGATTCCTTTTTCGGTTCTTCTATTTGCATAGGCACTTCAATCGTATTACCGTGTGCATCATATACCACATCCGTCACTGGAGCGACTTCAGATAACTCAAACTTTTGATTCAACATCTTCATATTCTCCTCATTTACCACTCGGAGTTCATCTAATACAGACTCATCCTCCAACCCATTCATTACCCGTAACGCCATCTTCAAGTTATCATCATCTGGAAGACCGCTAAATAATGCCTCAATGATACGCTCTGCGTTCTTTTGTTTTAAAGTTAGGAATTTGGATGCCATTATATATTCTACTGCAGAAATTATTATTCGTCATACAACTCAAAGTACAACACTATCTGGTAGTCCACAATGTTCGCTGTCAGTGTCCCACTATCCAACGCCATCTTGTTAAACCTCAGATTAAAATTCTGATTCCCAGTAGGCATAACCACATCGATTCCAGACTCACTCGTTGTATCAATCACAATGCAGTGCAGTTTCGTATTCGTTGGAGAAGTTGGTACATCAGTCGGCACTACTGTACTTAAAACAGTCCCATAACTTCCAAATCCAGACGTCGCGCTCGCTAAATTACACGTCAGATATCCTATATAGGTAGTCCAGTCGGTAGCTACACCTGTCCAACTATCCGTCTGCAACTTCAGTCTCACACGGCACCTCTTGTGCTTATAATTCTCATATCGGAACACATCATCCCAGTTGATATTCCAAGTCACATTGTTCGGATTAGTCCTGTTCGTCGGTACACCTTGATTGCTCGCCGGACTACTCGCTAAAGTGGAGAGGTATAATGAATACACTGGCATTTATTATACCAACAGAATTTATTCTTTAATCATCGATGAGTCTATACCTACCATACCATTACCTAACTTTGATTTCGGTACTCGGATAGTCTTACCCATACGAACCTTTGGTTTAGATTCCGCCGCTCTTTTTGCACGCCTCAACCTCTCCATATTAATTTCCTTAAACAACTTCTTTTCTTTACCACCCGTATACGCCGCTTTACACTCCGGTTTACTGATTGCACACATATACGAAACACCATTCGCCTTACTCCAACGCCTCACGTGCTCTACCCAAGCGTTTACCATTCTATAGTATTACAGAAGACTTAAACAAAAAATGTTTTCGCCGCCTTACCAGTCTTCCTCGACTCACTCAATGCTATCGCCACTCTCTGCTTCCTCGCCATCTTCCGTGTCTGACAAGACTTACTAAACATATGACTCGGATGCTTG
>Ga0214917_10002874_pt1 | contig 20553 bp, 37 predicted proteins | sample LL_1208_BB_MetaG_FD_177983 | JGI IMG/M metagenome (GOLD analysis project Ga0214917, IMG submission 177983) | Freshwater microbial communities from Lake Lanier, Atlanta, Georgia, United States - LL_1208_BB | ecosystem: Environmental > Aquatic > Freshwater > Lake | place: USA: Georgia | collected...
TCTTTTCGGAAGCCGACTCCGACTTGTCTTCTGAAGATTGCGTTGTTAAAGAACTTTTGGCTTCCTCGGATTTCTCCTTGGTCGCTGAAACCTCATCCGAGGCTTCGAGTTTTGTTTGTTCGGCTTTTTCAGCAGGCGCGGGTGTCTGCTCGTTATCTCCGCTGGCCTTTTCTGTAGCTTCCGTTTCTACTTTGGCTTTTTCGTCTTCCTTGGGAGTAGGATTAAAATCCCGTCCTTCGTCAGCCGCTTGCGCCATCGCCAATACATCCGCTTCAGTTAGGTTGTTTGAATCCGCCATTTTGACCCTTTCTTACACTTTTCGGTAGGGAGTCATTCTACCTAAAGGTTAGTCGGCTACTGGTTCATCCGATCCATCCCCATAGCCTGGAATGGCGGAGTTAAGTTTTTGGGATGCCAACGACTCTAAAGTCGCAACGCAAGCCCTATATCCATTAGCACGCCCACAAGCTTCTGCAAGTTCCGCAGTTTTCTTCATCACGGCAGAGGCGTTTTGACGCAAGGTTAGGTTAAGCAAAATAAGGCTAAGGCGTTTCCCAGTTGGGGTTGACAAGAATCCAGTCCACGCCTTCTCATCTTCATCTTCCCACTTAGGCTCGTTGACCCATTCTTGATCTCTGATAAACGCCAATGCTGCTTTTAGTTTTCTCATAGCTTTATTGCCCAGGAATCGCCTTGGAATAGCGTATAGTCCTTTTGTCCTATTTCCTCAAGTAAAGCCATCTTGACTGACTTCCAACTCCAATCATGCCCAGCCATAATCCCGCCTTCTCTAAGCTTCTTGCGCCAGCCTTTTAGATCTGCAAGCACGCCTTCGTAGCGGTGATCTCCATCAATATAAACCAGGTCTAGCTCGCCATCCTTGAAGAATTCAAGCGCATCTAGGCTTTTGCCCCTGCTATATAAAACATTCTTAAATGGAGATACGCGCTCTTGGAACGCATCAAATACAAACTTCATCGGGCATTGCTGACTCGCCCTATCGTTAATGTCGTAGCCGTTTAGCCACGGATCTACGGCAAGAATATCCTTAAAATACTTTGCAAGAACTACTGTTCCCTCACCACTATAAGAACCAATCTCAACCGCCCTACCAGTTGCGCCTTGTTCGTTAGCCCACTGACAGAGATGTTTTAAGCCTTCCGCTTGGAAGGCATCCCGCATTACTGGTACTTTCAACCCGCCATCGGTGCTGGTGCTTGGCCTTGCATTGCTTCTGGAGGCAATTGTTGCCCCTGCTGTTGCATCTGAGCCTTACCTGCATCACGAAGCTGTTTCTGGATAGCGCGGGATGTATTGGGGTCAACCTGTTCCAACGCTGCCAAGTGCTGTTGTAAGTGTGCCATTAGAACTTGCATTGCGCTCTGATCGACCTGCTGCTGTCGCTGTTGAGCCGCTTGGTTAAACGCGAAGAGAACGGATATATGCGCTTTGTGATCATCGCTAGGCTTGATTGCGACTGGGAATCCAGTTGCAAGCATAGTCGCGATTTCAGTCGCTTGATCTTCAGCCTGATCGCCAGAGGCTGCGTTAGGATCTTGGAAGAGTCTGCGGACCAGCGATGGATCGTCTTGTTCAAGCACTGACTTTACCAGTTCGCCTTGATTGACAAAAGGATTATTTTGGAACATTTGCATTCGCGATACAGACTTCTGCAACGCAAACTGGCGGTTAATGAAGTCAAGTCCACCCTTTGGCTCAATGGAATACTCATCGTGGATACCTTCGGGTGGCATCGTGCCAGTCTCTTCAGCATAGCGATACATCAAGTCTTTCTTGTTGTACTGCGTGTAAAGCGACCAGCACTGTTTAAAGAGATGGGCTAGACCCATTCGAAACATACGATTGCGAAGATCGCCAGACGCTGCTGCTTGCGACTGCAACGCTTGAATCTCTGTGGCAGTCTTGCGATCCGATACTTGGAACTGAGAGCCAGAACCAAAGTCTGGATTGCCCATCCGCTGTTCAGAAAGCAGACGCTCTTCAAGCATCAGTTTCTGGAAGTCAAATGGAGGCTGGCTAAACTGAACTGGCTTTAAGCCTTGTGGCAGAATCTGCCCAGGTTGCATCTTCAAGTTCGATGTGTTTAGCGATATTGGATTCTGTGCTTCAAAAACGGGTCGGTTGGCCAGTTCAACGTAATCGGAGAGGGAGTTCTTTAGCTTATTTAGCAGATTCTCATTAGGGAGCAGGATCTCTGCTACGCCTCTCGGACTGTACCAACCGCCCCCTGTGACCTCATAGGGGAAATCTACGAAAGGTGGTTCACCGTGACGATAGGGCAATGTGAAGGGCTTGCGGACATCTTCAGTTACGACAAGCGGACTGTACGTCTCGACCTTCCATCCGTCTTCAGAAGGTGTGTACATCTCCCAAAGAATAATGCGATCATTCTCAGCTTCCTGAGTAATTCCCTCGCGTCTATAAATCTCGTCTTGAATCTCACTTCGTAAGCCCACCGATTTGGAGGGTTTACCAGAAATTGTTTTGATAAAGTTCTCATCCTGCTTGTACAATGGATTTGCCTTATAGGAATCGACACTCGTTGAGATGATGTGAACGATGAAATCTGCATCTTTGAACTCCTTGGTATAGGAAGGAACGATGATATGGAATGGATCAATTGCCTCAAACTCAATGCGCTTCTTGTCCTCGTTCCAGATTACCTTTGACACGCCACGTCCGTAGAGCAACAAGTTGTCAATTACGGAAACAATCTCTTTCTGAAAGTTTGTACGCTCACGCATATTGTAATCAAACCAACGCTCGGCTGATACGGTCAGCGGTGTCAACTGCTGGCGCATCGGTACAAAGCTGGAAAGAATGTCGTTGCCAATCGCGCTGTTGACGAAGCTTGGCTTCAGCTTCTCAATCGCTGTGTCAATTAGCTGAACGTGGAGATCTGCTGCTGTAGGCCAAGGCTTGACCTTGCGGCGTACACCAAAGTAGCGAGCTTGATAGAACAACCGTTGGCGGTTCTCCCAAGTCTCTCGCTGGTTAAGCGCATCAATGATCCTTGTATAATAATCTGTACGGCGCGTATCTTTAGCGTTCATTTTTGTCTTTCTCTGCTCAATTCAAATGACAGATCGTTGACGTAATGCAAAGCACGCTTGGCCCAAGCGCGTATTTTTGGATCAGCAGTACGGATAGAAGAATAGTTTTCATCTCGCATTAAAGACTCAACTGCCCCCGTTGTTTGGGTTACTGGTGTCGTTGTTGCGCAACCACCAAGACTCACCACGCAAATCACGCTCAATAGCTTCGCGATTCTTGCGCCAATCGGCTTCAAGGTTTTGTGTTCGCTTTTCTTTCCAACCTGGAATGATGCGAAACACGGCTGCGATGATCTCAAGGATTGCACGCAGCACAAATAAATTATTTAATATTTAACCCGACTGTCTTTAGGAAGTTTACGATCTTTTCCAAGATCGAATCATCCGCTGGGGTCGGTGTGAGTTTAACAATGATGCGAGCAGCGAGAACGATGCCACCAACAGCGGCTACGATCTCTTGCCAATTTGAAGTAATCCAATTCCAGATATTCATAGTGTTTATCCTCCTGGGTCAAATCCAGCCATGACGGGATCGTGGGATACCATCATTTCTTGAAGTGACTTCCAAGTTGGACGCTCTATCTGAAATGTCAAGTCAAGACCTACATTTGTGCTACTGAGGCATAAGGCCAGTGCGTCAGCTCTGTCGGGTGATGCTATGCCTCTGGCACGCATTGAGTCCTTGGATTCCACGCCAAGCTTGCCCTTGCTATTGGTGATTGTACGCCTGCAAGTCAACTGCGCGGTCAAGTCCTCATCCTCTGGCAGTATAATCTCAGCATCCTCAATCTTCTTTGCCATCCCATACCACATCTCAGCAGACCGATTGGTATAGGCGTTGTTGTCATAGGCAGTAGCCCCAAAGTTCACGCGATTGACTGCCCATCCAGACTCGGCCAAGGCATCGCACATGACCATCCCCATCCCGCTTGCGTCAGCGTAGATGTTGTTGGCTTCTAGCCCAGCCTTCTTAAATTCGACTATAAACCTGCCAACCGCTGCCATCGTGTCTTTCTCACGCCAAGCAATCATAGGTAGAATCTTGTTGCCATCGCTGATACAAATGACGTTTTGATCGCCACCCGCTGCAAAGTCCACGCCTGCTATGCGTACACCTGGCTTGAATCTGGGTGGCGTGTTGTAGCAGTTCTGTAGCTGGGTGAGGTTGATAACTAGGCTTTCCAGCCCTATGTCAACAAACTCGCCGTAGATCATAGATCGGGTCAGCGGGTGCTTCTCGCCATATCGCTGGACTACCTCATCAATCTGAGTCTGTGTTATGTGTGGGCAGTCAAACGCTGTGACTGCGTGCTTTGACCACATATTCGCTTCCTTAGTAAACGCACGATAGAACGCACCGCTAGTTCCGCCTGGACTGGATGCGATTAGCAAGCGGGTTGGTTGACATCGACTGATAGCCTCAAACAGCGGGTCGGCTACGGTCTTGGCTTCGTCCACTACCATCAGCAATGGATGGTATTCGTGGTCTTCTGCGTGCCAGCCTTCAGCACGCCCAGGATCAGTCGCTGAGTACCCTATAATGCGTGATGTGTTGCCGTTGGGGTGGAGGTAGCGGATCTCGCCAGATGTTACCTCCCAAGCCCCACCAAGCTTGGCAATGTGATTGCGCAGGCTAGGCCAAAGTTGGCTTTCGACTTGGCGGAAAACGCCTGCCGTGGTTACAGCGATTGAGCGCGGGTAAACGAGCGCGTGCCATATCAAAATAGCCGAAATGACTGTGCTGGTCTTGCCAGAGCCGTTGGCTGCACGCAAGGCTACGCGACAGTCTCTAGGCTCTAAATCGCGCAATACCTTCCTTTGCCAATCATAAAGATTGATGCCCAAGACATTAGATGCGAATGCAGATGGTTTAGAGAGGTCTTCAAGTATCTCCTCTTGCGTGCGTTTGGGAGGCTTTGGCATAGGCGTATGTTAAGACCTCTTTTTGTTTTGAGCCACAATAATTTGGGGGGGTATATGCGTATTAAATGGGGGCTGGGGGGTTGGCAGGGGGCGTGGTGGTGGGAGGATACTTTGCCAAGGACTCTGCTCTAGGTTTGCGAAGTTTCATTCGCTTGTGACGAGGCTTAGGAGTTTTTGCTTGTGCATCTTGTTGTTGCTCAACACTGTTGGTCTTGTTGATACAATACTTATTATTCGACAAATCATTTTCTGGTTTGGTAGTAACTGGTTGAATATCAATGTAGTTATGACCGCTTTCAATTTGTCGCTTTTCCGCACTCGCCGTATTTTTCTTTCTCACCGCGATGCCCGCGAGTAAAGAGGCTAAGTTTCCGCTTATCCCGTGCGTAACGTCTTGCGTAACATTCAGCCGCGCACTTGGTTGCGCATATCCATGCGTTCTTTCTAGTATCCAGGCTCGCGCCTGCCAACTCTTTTCCCCTGCTAGTTCTACGCTGCGAAGCAATCCCATCTCATGTTCACGCCTTGCCTTTTTTACAAGCCTTCCGAAGTCTTGGCGTTTACTTATCCACCCTTGCGCAGTGCTAGGGTTTATTCCTATATACTCTGCCGCGCGTTCTAAAGTAAACCCCGCGCGCACTGCATCTATTATCTTCGCGCCTAGTTTTTCATCGTATTGCGTAGGCCTACCATTTTTCGCCTTATCGGTTGGCAATTCTAACGCGCTTGGAGATGCGCCTGATTCATCCATAAGTCATCCTTATACCTTATTTGAGGCTAAAAGAAAGTGTAGACAATACCAGCCGATGGCATTATCTTGCTCAAATGAATAACACATATCTAACCCAACCCAACGGGGTTAAAGCCGTTGGGAAAACAATATTTGACAATCAGGATTCTAAAGGCCGTCAATTCCTTTGGAATCTTTTCGAGGATGGTTCTGCGATGACTCGCGAGATTACTCGCCATTCACGCTATGCAGGCAGCGCGGTTGAAACTTACCGCGAGATTCACGCCGCAGGCTCAGAGATGGCGCGCCTAATCGCGCTTAAAGTGGAGAGTGCAAAATGACTGACCTTATCATCGCTATCATCTTCCTCTCGCCATGCGTTTTATTCATGGCGATGGGGTATTTTGGCAAAAACTAAAAACAAAAAAGGAAACACACACAATGCAAGCTATACAAACAAAATACTACGGCGCAACTAACCACAGAGGCGCAAGAATTAAAGCAACTTGTGACGCTGGTCAGATCACAATTCCATGGAGTTATGATCTTGGCACAGGGGCAAACCATGAGGCAGCATGCAAGGCATTAAAGAAAAAAATCCAACTGCAAAACGAAAAAAGATATTTGAATTATACATGCGCGGATGATCCTTGGATTCAACCTATGATCGGCGGTGCGCTGCCGAATAACGCGGGATATGCGTTTGTGTTTGTGGGGGATTTAAAATGATGACATTCGAGCATGCGACAACGTCAACGGGCGGCGGATTCTCTCGCCCTTCTAAAATGCCTTGCCCCGCTTATTCTATTCCTGCTTCCCTTTGCAAGGTAGGCGGGAAGCTGAGAAAGGTAGAGGGTTCGGTGTGTAGTAAGTGCTACGCGATGAAAGGAAACTATGGCTTTCCCGCAGTACGGGCTGCCTTGGCTCGCCGTTTGCGTTCCTTGCGCCGTAGCGATTGGGTGGAAAGTATGGTCTACCTAATTGAAGCAGAGGGTAACGCATTTTTTAGGTGGCATGATTCTGGAGATATCCAGAATCAGAATCATCTTAAAAAGATCATAGAGGTTTGCGAGCGCACGCCTGGAGTGCGCCATTGGCTGCCTACAAGAGAAGCTGGCATTCTTCAATCGTTCATCAATAACGGCGGGAAAGTGCCTGCGAATCTTACCATTCGCCTTTCCGCGCATATGATAGATGGGATTGCGCCGTTGCCATTGGCTAGGCGATTAGGCGTTCAAGTTTCGACTGTAGTTACGAGCGGGAAAACTTGCCCATCCGCTGAGCAGGGGAACAAGTGTCTTACCTGTCGCGCTTGTTGGGATAAAAATAAGGAGATAGTAGCATATGGAAAACATTAAAGGAAAGTTCGGGAATAAAGAATTCAAAATTTGGAAGGATTCAGAAATTGAACTTTATTTTTGGGCATGGGGAATCTATGGCGGCCAAGTGGCAAGCCTGGCAAGATGTTGGGAAAGTATACGTTGCGCGGCTAGCGTTTGGGAGAAGGATAGCGCGGGCAATTGGAGACATTCAAGTGAGGCGATAACATCGTGACATCCTACGCCGTTTACAATTCATGCGGCCAATTCCAGGCACGCTTTTTGACCTGGAGGAGCGCACTGCGTTGGGCAATCCGTGAAGGCATGGAATGGACCGCAATAATAAGAAAGGAGGTAGGCGAATGAATTCCCCTCAAATATATGCCTTGGGCTTGCTCCACGGCTGCTTAGTTTTGGGCTTTGTGGTGCTGGTATGGCCACGCAGTAAACGGAAATAGTTTTCCCTCGTCTCTCCTCGTTACTGAGGGGAGGAGAGGTCAAACTCGATAGAGATGGCCTACAAACGGCAGCGCAGCGATGCGCGAATGAAATAAGAAAGGCACACGATATGAAATATAAAGTGAGGGACATGGAAAGCGGTAAGGAATATATTTGGTCGATAAGGCAAATGATAAGCGAAATCAATAGGGACAGATCGGATACTTGGCTGCCTTATGATGCGAGCGATTGGATAGAGGGTTGGAAGCATTGGGTAGAGGGTGAGGCGTTTGAGATTGTTAGCAGATAGCCCACCAAGGAGAACACATGACACACCCTAAGCAATTAGATGAAGCTGGAATTACTGAAAGTTATCTTAAAAAGCTGGCCAAGAAGGAGGGCGTATCTTATAAGAAAGCCTTGCAGATAGCTATGGAACAATGGGGAGAGTATTCCCTAAGGCTGATTAACAAGATTGTCGGGGAGGAAATTAAGACAAGATAACAAACCCGCCAAGGGTTCAAACCCCACCGGCTTCGCGCTTGCCTATAAACGGCAGCGCAGGCAATCCGTCTTTACAAACAGAAGCATAGCACCCTATAAGGACAACATAAAAAAATGACAGAAGATGAAATTATCAAAGCCTACCTTTCGCGCCTAGGTAAGAAAGGCGGGAGCGTCAAAGGATCTTGCAAGGCTCGCAAGCTTTCGCGGGAGCATTACCAAACGGTAGCGCAGGCACAACGGGAGCGTTGGCAAAAGTGGCGGACCGAAAACGGTAGGCCAGCCAACAAACGGTAGCGTAGCCTTTCGCGGGAGCGTTAGCCCTATGAGGGGTGTGTAGAATAGCCCTATAAGGGCTATATAAACGGCAGTCTAGCGACCGATAGATATGCAACAGGCTTGATTGCCTAATGGATTTGGAGTTGGCCTTGGTTTTGGTTTAGGCTTTTCTTTAGTTTGCTTGCTCATCGCACCTTGGTACAACACGCCTGGAGTGAGATCCAGTAATAATTTTCTTTGGGCTGATTCCAAACTTTTGATTCTTACTGGCAACAGATTTAGATATTAGCTCCAAAGTTTCTGGCAATAGTTTTTTACCCGATTTAGATGAGTTGCATCCAACACAACAAGCAACAAGATTATCTGCGGTGTCTTCGCCACCTTCTATTTTTGGTATGATGTGATCGCACACTATTTTGATGTCATCTTCGGATGGTGTCCTTCCGCAATACTGACACCTGCATCCATCCCTATTGAATATCAAAAATTGGTCGCCCTTGGATCTCTTGTCTGACCTAATGCTTGCACATTTTGGTGAGCATGTTGCGGCAGAGAAAACCTTGTGAGTAATGTCTGCTCCACATTCAGAACAGAATCTTGCCACTTTGGGCATGTCTTGGGGCTTGCCAATGCTTTTGCATAGCTTACAAAATTTATTATAACCCCTCTTGCTTGACCTATCTATGCTAAATTTTGATACTTCCTTAAACTCTCCACAACACCTGCATTCTATCAAATTCAGGCCATAATTGCCTTGTGGCTCTTCTCTCAATATGGAGCTGTTCATAGAGATTGAGCCTACGCGACCCATTTCTTGGTTCAAAACCCCGTATAAACGATCCTGAAGCGATTGTGTGCGGTTTAGATGGGTAGTCACAGCTCGCTTTTACCAGTTCTTGCAGCTCCAATGCCTAGCTGTCAGCTTGCTTGGGGGCTTGGAATCGCACTGATGCCTAGCTCTGAAGCTTTTACGGCGGTCTGGATTACTCTTCTTGATGGTCATCTTGGGATCGCCATAGCGGATAGTCTTGCTTTCGCCGCCTTGGCACGCCCTTACTAAAAATTTCTTTGGTCCTCCAGGTGTCCTGCGAGGGCTGTTACAGGGTAAATCTTGTGTACTCATTGGTCATCTACCTCATCTTGGTCCCAAACGTCAGGAATCGAGTCTTGGAGCGATTGGAGTGCCTTCTGGTGGCTTTCAAAGAAGCCTGACAGCCTCTTGACCTGCTCGGTAAGGCTGTTCCACTGCACTTCGAAGACTTCATAGGAGCAGTTAGCATTCATATCGTCTACCAATTGGCCTAGCAAACGTAGCACGCCATGCAACTGGGCGTTCTCACGTTGAAGCAGGCCAATGAACTTGTGCGCTACCTTCAACTGCTCCCTATCGTGGTTCAAACCCGCCCTTCTTGGCCTTCATTAGCCTCCACACCTTGGGGCTGATGGTGCTTTTAGATTTAGGACGGCTAGTGCCAGCCTTACGGCGAGCGTTGATATTCGCATACAAACCAGGCTTACTCTTGTTCATTTCACGATTGTACCACACCCACCACCTGATAACCAACTTCGTTCCTTGGCAGGTGTGAGCGTGTCCAGCCAACCCAACCAGCCCAGCCCAGCCCTGCCAGCCCTGTTTGTTCATTTAGGAGAACGCTACGGAAATAGCGTAGCGTAGTAGGGACAGGACGGACTAAGGAGTCCTGTTCCTACTTTTCCTTCGCGAATTATTCCTTATATATATAAGGAGTCTGACTGCTCAAGGAATGATAGTGTTTTGAAAGTGGATTAGAAAGTGGTCTGATTGGCAATATACAAGCCGCTGTCAGACAATATCTTGTTAGCTTTATGAAGGCGTTTTAGATAGCGATAAAAGGTACTTTCCGATACTTCCAACTTTTCAATGATATGACGACATAAATCACCAGCTTGCCACTGCTTGCTACCCATCTCAGTTAAGAACCTTTTATCGTCAACAGCCTTGTGTGCGCCTGGTTTCTTTAGCTTGTCGGGGTTGAGTGCAAAGTTGGCTTGGAACAGCGGGTAATGCCACTGGACTACAAAGCTATCTACTGGCGGGAAGTTACGCAGCGTGATGTCACAAGTGTAAGTCTTCTCATCCTCCTCGTGGGCAGTCAGAACGACCAGCGTATCTGGATTACGGGCGAACACGCCCGACCCACTGAAGCGGTCAATCGACTCCGCACCCGACTTGTTACCCTTGCTGAAGTGGTGCGACAGGATAATCGACAGATTGTGGCGGGTCGCTAGGTACTCAAACTCATTCATCAAACTTGACATATCGCCTGCGCTGTTCTCATCTCTCTCGCCCATCAGCATGTAGTTAGGGTCAAGTATGATCGCTTGGTATCCCTTACCTTCAATCTGCTTCTCGATCATAGGACGGATGAGAGTCAAGTCGGCAGCGTGACCTCGGAGCGTCCAGACATCAAAGTCATCTGCCTTATCCTCTAGTCCTTTGGCCTTGATAACATCAGCTAACCGATTGCGGAATGACCATTCTTGTATCTCGAAATTGATAAACAACACCCGCGACATCTTGCACTGTTGCCCCCACCAAGGCACACCAGCATGTAACGAAAGGGCTAAGTCGATTAGACTCCAACTCTTAAACGCCTTGCTACCTCCACCCAGCAACATCTTCCCGCCTCTGTGCAGCATTCCCTCAATTAACGTCTCTGGTGCGGGTAGGTCTTCCTTAACAAGTTGTGCATAAGATTTGATCGGCGGCCACTCGTCCGTCTTCGGTTTGATACCAAGTGCTACTGCTGGCTCTATCATTTTCCTCCTTTGCAAAACCATAATAGGCTCTGCATTTTGTCTTCTCTCTTTGCCCCAGGAATCCTAACGGGTTGGCTGGGTTTGAATGTTGCAGGATCGCATCCTAAAGGAATAAGAAAAGCTTTTAACTGTTCCACCCATTCGCTCTTTGGTGGCATCTCAAACCAACCATGCAAGCTCTTTCCGCCAGTATTAACAACAGCGTGTAGCTTCATGCTGAACAAGTCACGCATCAATTGAAACACCGCGCCCATCTGTGGCTTTGTTAAAACATCCGACTCGACAACCAAGAAGATCCTATCCTCAACCGTATCGTTGGACCTACTGACTGTGCCTTGCTTGTAGGTCGCGCCAGTTGTGTACTGCCCAATCGGTTCATCCAGCTTCTTCCAATCGTAAGCTGTGCGGAAGTTCTGTGGATGCTTACCACTATCCGTCACGTTACCTATCCAGATGTTATCGACAGCGTTGAACAGCGACAGGAACAACTGATAGTCCTGCGCTGGATCGTCCAGCTTGGTCGGACTTTCCTCAAACATATCCGCCGTCTCCCAATTGTAGTGCGTGAGGTAGCGTTGCTTGTTTGACTCGGCAATCGTCTTAATCCTATCCAATACCTCTGAGTGCGGGTCTTTCTTAATGACCAACTTCGGTACGGCTGTGCCACCCGACATAATGTTTACTGGCTTGTAAAGAACATCGCTCGATATGGCTCGGCGCAGCTTGCGGTTAGCCTCATCACGATACGGCGTGCAGGAGGTATGCCAGCAGAAGATAGTCGGCGCGCCATCCACGAACACCGTTGTATCTCTGATGCGGGTATGGCTGGTATGTGCAGCCTCGCCTGGACACTTGCACAGCCCATGGTTCTCGGACTGCCAATCCACTTGGCCTACGATCTCTTCAGCTTGTCGTTGTGCGGGGGTCATTTCCAGAACCTAAAAATTCTTGCCTCTTCGAGAGCCTTCATAATTATCGACGCATCGGCGTTATATCTTTTATCGTCTGAATCATTATTCTCATCACAGCATTCTATCCTCGCCGACCTTCCGTTAAACTCATATCCAAAGCAACCACAAAAAGTGCATTGACAAAACATATAACCACAATCCCAACCACCGCACCCAGAAGAGCATTCATACTGTCCAGAATTACCAGTCCAATCATTGATTGCGTGATTCTCGTAATCCTTGACACTACCCAAGATTGCAATTCTTTTGTGGAATCCAAACATCTCAACCTTCCTTGAATCGTAATCAGATATGATTATATCTTTATTTGATGGTTTAATCTCAAGGTATAAATCCTTATCAAACATTCCGCTTTTAGGTATAAAGAAATCTGGCAAGTATTTTATTGTTTTCCCTCCATCCTTCATCTCGTAACCTTGTGGCTCATATTCAAAATCAATACCAAGACAATCCAGAAACACAGCCCACCTAGCCTCGTTCTTCGATCTGTACTTTATAGAATTATATTCAGTCTCTATCGCTTTTATTGTTTTCATAATAGAAATTCAAACTGGCTCTGATTCAAGGGGTAGACACACTGAGGAAACGCCCGATGCAAGATCTCCTTGCATACCACAACGCCAGTTAGTTATTTGTTCTTTAAAGCCTCCAATACCTTGTCAACCTTCTCCACCGATTGCCAAGGCAAAATGGTGTGTCTGCACCTAGGGCATCTTTCTAAGTCAAGGTCTTTAATAGTTTCCCCGCCTATGTGGTAGTCCTCGACTATTGCCTCATAAGTTCCTTTCCAGCATTCGGCACACAAACCTTTAGGCGGGAGCATCCCATTCTCCATGGCAAGCTCGTCCATTCCTTTTAACATTCTGTCGGAGATGTCGGAAGGTCCGTCCTCAAGCCAGCAATCGTCTTGGGTTACGCAAAGGGTGTAAGTTTCCTCGCCCCAACGGAACTTTACTTTGTTCATTTCTTCTCCTCCAACTCCATCGCTTTCTTGCTGGCCTCGACAATATCCTGCGCTGTTATATTGCGCAGCGCATTGCACCACATCTGCGTCTTCGGTGTCTTGTTTGTAGCATCCTTACACTTGGCCTGTGGCAACCCAGCGTGCGGACGGCAAGGTGCGTGTGGGCAAGTATCGGGTTTGAACACCGACACGTTCTTAGGATAAAAACTCATACGATCTCGTGGGTCGTAGCTGCCCCACAACGACACACACGGCGTATCCAACCCAGCAGCCATGTGGTTGACACTACTATCTGGCGCGACAACGAAGTCAGCCCCGCTGATAATCGGGAACAGCGAGCGTACAGCCTTGGTGCAGTTGAATAGGTCAATCACTCTCGGATGATCCACCTTAAAGTTGTTGCTGTTATCCAGCCCAATAATAACAGCGTGATGTTTTGGGTAAGCCTCTAGCAACGCCAGCACCGCCTCCTGCCCCATCGTTGGCGGGTAGGTGCGGGTCGGACCGCTGGACGAAACATGGTAGGCAAAGAACGGACTAGGCAACGGCCACTTGCCCATCGCCTTCAACTCTTCGTGGTCTGGCTCGATGAGATGTAGGACTGGCTTACAATACTTCGCCATCGTATTCTCATCCCACACACCCATCCACTCGTAGATCCGCTGGTAGCAGTTGCCAGGACCAGTGCCTAGCTTCGTGTTGCCAACCTGCCCGCTGAATAGATCGTCAGTAGGTAGGTGTGCATCGAAAGAATCCCACGCCTCCAGCGAGGATGGCAACGGCCACAGCTTTGCACCCAGCCCAGCGTAGAGAGGAAGGTTACGAGCAGGAGCGTACACCTCGACAACCCCACCCGACTCTTGCACCAAGTAGTTGACGAAGGCGGTAGCAATGATCGCGTCACCAATTGCGCCAGCGCGGTACACGGCTGTTGCGCCACCAGCAGCGCGCCCCTTGTAGTACGGCTTGATCTTGTGTGGGCAAGGGATTGAATCGTCCCAGGTTGGTCCAGTTAGCTCATCGGGCAGTACATAGGTAGTGCGCGGGTAGAGCATATTGTCATCGACCTTGTGAATTGCGTTTGTGTTGTTAGTCCATAGTTTCATTTGTTATCCTCCAATATTTCCTTTGCTATTAGTGCAGCCGCATCGACCATCGTGATTATTTGTATAATGTCAATCACTCTTCCATGAGAAGCGCGATCCCTCTCTATTGCCAGTTTGTCGCGAGCAATGAGAAGGATGTCGCGCCCCCACTTGAGGCGATCTTTAGCCTCAACTTGCATCACGAACCAGATCGCATCCGAAACTTGCGAGGCGATTTGTTGCTCTTCCCAGCAGCAGAGAGTGCTATCGCAATCATCTGCTGACGCGAGCGAGGCTTACCGCCTGCTCCACGCTCGCTACCCTTCTTGCGGTTGTCCGCTGCTAGTTCGCTCATGTTCTTCGATACGTTTTTACCTAGTGGCATTGTTTAGTTTCCCTTCTGTTTATGGTTTACCGACGAAGACATTCTTTGGCCGCCTTCCTTAAAGTACCTAACAAATAAATGTTTTCTCGATCTCTTTTTCCACTCTCCCTTTATTTCGCTATACTTAACACCCTTTAACTTGCCAACCTTTTTGCCATCAACAAATAGGTCCGTCTTTTGTGCCGTAAGGCCAATATATGTGAAATTACTTGCTTTATATATTGTTCCAGTGTGGTTCTGCTCTGTGTCGGCGTATGTGATTACTCCACGCAAGGAAGGATGCAATTTCTTTAACATTCTCATGGAAACAGAGATAACTCGGCTTTCTGAAAATTTTGGGCATAGCTCGGACAGGGCAAGCCTTGTAAGCTCAAAGAACTCTGACTGTGTTTTTTGGCTGTAGATTCCCTTTATATTTTTTGCGTTTGGTATTCCATAAGATATTGCTCCAAGTATTTCCCCATTGAAATATGCTCCAAAATTAAATGACGCAAGAAAACCGTTACCTCCGAGATAGTGCCACTTACAATAACAATCAAATGCAGTATCGTGACGAATAGGACGAAGCAAAAGTTGGAGCGCAGAGGTCGGAATTGCACCGCCGTCATCCCCTTGGAATAGGGGAAGTTCTACTACTGAACTATCTGCGCGTAAAATTTTCACGCTGTCTCCTCACCAACAACGTCATCCCACGTTGCTTCTTCTCCGTGCCAGACCTGCGGTTGCGAGCGCAACCATTTAGGCTTGTCACCTGGAGTGGTGAAACTTGATTCATTCCAAAGAACATTATTACCTGGAACAGCCGTGATTCTTCCATTGTTAAGTGCAATGAAATGGTGTGACTTAGTTTGTTGTGGAGACATCGAGAATCCATCTCCGTAAGGCTCGGCTGTGAATAGATAACGACCAACTTCCCAAATCTTTCTGTTGGCGATCCAAACCTTGCAGGACAACCCCATCAGATAATCGTACTCAATCGTTGTGAAGTTCCATCCAAAACAATCCCAGCGTTGGGCATCGTTAATGTCCCAATCCATAATTGCAATCTCGCCGTGAGCTAGAGCGTGTAGTGGTAGTCCTCGGTACAGCGCGCCACACTTGAGCATAACTGTGCAACCCCAAGCTCGCCCTGGTATAGCAGTCAACCCAAACCACACAGCATCTCCTATCTCTTCATTCTCTCCATCCGATACAAAGGTCAAGTCAACCTTGACGTATTGATGGCGAGGTAGATTGGCAGCGTGTGTCATCGCCAAGCAGGTCCAGTAAACCAGGCCACCAACACCCAGCGCGTTCCCCATATCGGCGCACGCGCACGATGCTCGATGTAGGACGGAAACCAGCAGCCTGCACCTTGCTCTCGGATGAACTGAGTGTTCACCATATCAGCCTTGGCCTGCAACCCTCCACCGATATACTCCTCTGGCGCGGACAGGTTAACCACAGCCGTCAGCTTGCGTACTGGTGCTTCTGATGTGTAGGTGTCGTAGTGCCAAGAGAACTTCTGTAGTGGGCGGTATTGCAGCACCTGCAACTGTTGGATGCCTTGGATGTCGAAACGCCATTGCTCGGCATTGATGCCTTCCGTAATCTCTCGCATCACATTGTAGATCCATTCGTAATGTTTGGCGAAAGGTATCCAGCACGATGAGCAGGTTCGCGTACGCGATACCGTACGGGTCACTCCATCCTTTGACAGCACTGGCGCACGCTTCATCCCGATCACTTCCGCATCTTGACGCAGCATCTCGCACTGCGTCTTGGTTAGGACATAGCGATCCACCGAAGCGGTTAATACTTTCTGCTTAAACTCGTTCATTTGAGTTCCTCGCATAGTTCTAGCAACGCCTTGTTTAGTGCGTACTCGAAGCAAGCCATCTTATCTTTAGCCAAGTGCTGACGGCCAGCCTTTGCCAACGCCTCGTAAAGATCATCGTCAACATCAAGCATTACCCTTACGGATTTTTGCTCTAATGTTTTTACCAGAGTTATCTTTCTGTCTTTCTTTCTCATCTGTCTAGTTCCTTTCTTATGATTTCGATTAACTTGAAGATCAAGTAACCAGCGCAGTATAGTGCCGACAAAGTCAGCGAACTGTAAAGCACAAACCAACCGATTACCCAAACAACTCCAGCTATATCAAGTAGGCAGAACATAGTCGTTTTCCTTTAGTTTCCGTAGTAACGTGCGGTTATCGATCTGCACCCCGCTGGCTCTGCACCACCAAGAAACAACGCCCGTCTTAAAGTCACGCAGTAGCTTCTGTACTTCGTGCGAGTTTTTGTACTCCAGAGCATCGTTGAGTGGCACGCCCTGGTGGCCTTTAACAATCTTCATGCCCTTAACCATCCCTCGCTTGCGTAGCATCCGCAGGTCGCGGATAGCTTGTAGTGCAACCTCCCCAGCCAACTGCTGCACCCTGTCATCGTAATCACCGCGACATAGCTGCGTGGACCTCACCGACCCAGCTCCACCAGCTTCGCTTCATCAGCCTTGATCTGGTTAGCTAACTTAACCAGATCGTTTGACTGCCCAGCGTAATGGATAATCATCGCATCCTTGTAGCGGTCCAATCCAAAGTGCGACTCCACACTGGTCATGCAATTAAATGACGGGTCAAGCTCTGTCAGCGGGATGTTCCATAGGTGCGCCATCACGTTGAGCCAGGTCTGCTCGGCAAAATGATTTGGGTGCAGGCCAATGGGCGGCATTGATAGGATACCAACGGCCTTGGTATGAACTACGAACACGCCAGTATTGACATAGAACTTAGGCTCAATCACGCCTCCGAAAGCTCCAGCCAGCTTGACCATATCTGGCTTTCGGTCCAGATAAGCTCCTTCGTCAAAGGCACAGAACACCCCAGCGTCATCGGAAAGTTTGGGACAATCGGCTGCAATCAGAACATCAGCGTCAACAAATGTTACCTGCTCGTATCCTTTCGTTGCCATGATGTTTCCAATGGCTGACTTGGAGTATTGGCTTGGATGCGTGAGTGGTTTGTCGATCAGAATGAAGTCAGTGCTGTGGCGTTTACAGTATGCCTCCATCCTCGGCCTAGTCAGATCAATAATCTTCTGCCAATCCTCACCGAACGATTGTGTTACTAATGCTTGTTTCATTTTACGTTCTTCCATATTTTGCCATGCTCATCCAGCGCGGATGACCAGGTCATCATCTTGTTGTAGATGCTGTAGGCATAGCCAAACCTCATCAGCGTGAGGCTAATCAGATCACCGATCTGATAACAGATCCAAGACAAGGCAAGTTTCATTCTCTTGGATACTTATTGTTTCCATCGTGATCGCAGAACTTCTGGAACGATTCTTCTGTTTCAGATTCATCGCTGTCGCTTGATTTATCTCCATAGTTTGAGTAAAGCCAAGGACGAGGCTTGCTGAAAAACTCATCCCAATCTTTGTCTATTTCTTCTTGTGTTTTATTCATAGTCTTGGTACTTCCTTTTTGATTTGTGCTAACACGAAGAGCGACCTTACCAGCGCACGCTCAAGATGGTCAACACTTGTTTCACCGTTATTATCTGGACAAGGCGATGACTTGTGCAGTTGCATCTGTGCTGTGGCTAGGTGACGTACAGCACGCGCAATATGGTAATCGTGAGTTGGCCTATCCTTCTCCAGCCAATCGCCGTAACCAGACTTGTCAGAACCTTTGCCCATCACGCGCCACACTATCTCCTGCGCAGCGTTGCCCATCTCTTGGATTGTAGGTGCGGTCACTTTGCTAAACTCCTATAGAATTGGTCCAGTAATCCTTCTAGCCAAAGCACGTCTTGTGGGTCAATCATAACTTCATCCCAGGAGGTGTGTAACCTTTGACCCAAGCCCATACTTTCTGCATCGCGCAGAATGCAATGCCAGCTTGGTAGAGTTCGTCTTCGTCCCACACCTTTGTTTCAAGCTTGGTGGCATCATTTGATGCTAGGACCACCGACACGCAGGCGCATTTGGGATTCTCGCTTGCGGCTCGGTATGCCCAAAGCTGGGCGCAATCCGTATCGTAGAAAGGATCGTACTTAGGATTAACCTTACGATTCTTTAAGTCGATGATAGCGTCACCAATACCGCGTAGCTTGACGTAGGCATCACACCTGCCCGCATACCCTCCGCCGACAAGACCCTTTTCGCACCAGTACGTTTTCTCGACATTCTTTTCTGCCCACTCGCTGAATGTTTTGATGTATGGAGCAAGTGTTTCATCGTTGGATACGGCTCTTCCCAAGAGGATGTTCTCCATTTCGGTGTGCATTTTCGTGCCGTGTTCAGCTGCCTTCGTTGTTGATTCTTTAGAGTCCTTAACCACTCTTCGAGCGTAGGTTTCGAGCGTTTCATCTGCCTCCTTCGGAAGTGTGAGCGAGGACATAATGGCCTGCTCAATCTTCCACGCCGTCAATTGCGGCTTATCCATAATGCCAAGCACGCTGGTTACGGATGGGTACAATCCCATCTGGCGCGCATCGGCTACGGTTGTGTTTCTTTCTTTTCCGTTCTTGCCAATCACAACGTGGGCGGATTCACCCTCGGCTGTGTACCAATGTCCCGCCTGGTCAGTAGCGACCAGACGGGAATTAGTAGGCTCTTTCGCTGTGATTGTAAGAGCCATACAATTTAGAATGGAACTTGGTTGCCGTCTGCATCAAGCTCGACCTTAGTGGCCGTGGACTTGCCAGCAGCGGTAGCAAACTCCTTGGATGCACGGATCTTCTCCTGCAACCAATCGGGCATATCTTGGAACTGCCCAGCCTCACCCTGTTCGATCTCGTAGTACAACTGATCGTTGGTGGTTGTAGCTGGTGCTTTCATGCCCTTGGGCAGCTTGGATGCACCCGCAATGGCGCAATACTGCCGACCCTGCTGGCTGGTCTTGTGGATCAGCGTGAGCATAGCTGGCTTGCCAAGGAGGTTCTTCAAGCTGAATGCTTGGAGTTCCTTGGAGGTGAAGGTCTGGCCTCTCCACTGTTCAAGCAGTTTCCGCAAGCTGGCTTTCTCGCCAAGGCTGCGGGTCTGCTCGATGGAAACGACCATAGGCTTTTGGACTGTGGTGCGTTTGCCATTCTCCTCGACCTCAAACTCATCGGTTTGATCGGGCAACTCAAAGGTCAAGCGGACTTTTGGTGTCCACTTCTCTTGGTTGTCCCAATTGGTTTTCTGGTGGCCTAGGTCAACTAGGCTGTAAAGAACGCCAACAGTTGCGCCAGCTTCGGGCAACTTGCGTTCCATCTTCTGCGATTCACTGATTGTTAGTGCCATTGTAGTATCTCCTTTATTTATTTGGGTTTAGTTTTGGTTGTATGTATGGGGTAAGTTCTTCTTGATTGTGTACCCAAAATCCAGCACCGACTGTGGTTGACATAGGATTGCTTGGTACATACTCGATCTTCACATTGGAAGGCGCGATCTGTCGAGCTAATTCACAAACACTGTCGGCGGTCAATATGACTAGCCACTCTTTGCGTCCATTACGGCGGAAGAATACTGCTGGGATCTTGCCCTTCGGACAATCACGCTTGGATTGCTCCATCCACTCTTCGGGCTTGAGTGCTTGGCAACGCTTGCCTTCGATATGGAAAGGAAAGTTCTCGCAGACTACATCCCCGCTACCGCCTTCTGGATTGCCTGCGTATTGGGCGGTCCTTCTGGCCTTCTGCCAACCCTGCTCCCGCAGGTAGTTTGCTAATTCTCTCTCACCCGCTGCACCTTTAGCCCGACTATTGATTTTGCCCATTGGTTGGGTTTAGCTGTCAACCCATACCAGTGTCGATAAATTATTTAGTTCCGCCAGGTCTTATTAGCTATGCTAATATCCTCATTAAATCGTCTAATCATTGCCATCATGGTCAGCTTCTCTACGATCTTCTTGTTTTTCTTGACCCAAGCCACAGCCTCATCGAAGGATTCTGCATCCTTCAGCCCTTCCTCGAACTTAGCCCAAGCTTCTTTCTCGTTCACAAGCTTTGGAATACACGCCAGTTCTGGCCTGTCGATGGGCAAAGTTTAGTTGTTATGCTTTTGCACTTGGCGATGGGCAACAGCCAGAATAGATCATCGTTCATACCCCAGCA
>Ga0214917_10002876_pt1 | contig 20546 bp, 19 predicted proteins | sample LL_1208_BB_MetaG_FD_177983 | JGI IMG/M metagenome (GOLD analysis project Ga0214917, IMG submission 177983) | Freshwater microbial communities from Lake Lanier, Atlanta, Georgia, United States - LL_1208_BB | ecosystem: Environmental > Aquatic > Freshwater > Lake | place: USA: Georgia | collected...
GATATTCTTCACCGCCCAAATGCGAACCCCATGGTGTGGGCATGCCCGCACAAAAATCCCAGCCGCCATAAACGCCGCTCAAGTCCACGGGCTTGGTGGCCGTGGCGGTCAAGGCGCCGGTGGTCAGATTTTGCGCCAGTTCGGTGATGTACATGAAACCAGCGTATTCCTCGAATTGGGTGATCGAGAAGATCTTGCTGCCGCGCTGCAACAGCGTGGTGTGGTCAGGCGAAGATGAAATGCCTTTGTTGGTGCCAATCGTCAAATCTGCACCGCTGTAATTTTCCATCTTCACGCCCAGGTAATTGACGTGTTGACCAAACACATTGTTGGTGCCGGTGCCGATCACGTCACCCGACTTGGCCCAAGGCACAAAGCCGATGGTGTAGTTGGTGGCTGTGGTGCTGCCCACGGGTGTCACCGCCACCACGGTGCTGGTGCGAATGGCTTGGCGCTCTTCATCGGTGCTGGGCGCCGCAATCCCGGTGAAAGCCACCGTGGGTTCTGAGGTACTGGTGGTCGTGACCGCGCCTCCGCAGGCCGCCAACAAAGTCAAAGCGGCCATTGACAAGGCCGTTAAATTGAAAGCATGGATAGATTTCATGAGCAAGGTTTGATCAAATGGGTTAGAGCACCGGTATGCCGGACCTGTGCGGTATGCTAATTTTCGATTGTGTCAAAACTATTTCAGCGAGCGTATTTGGTGAGTGCCGCACGTCATAAAACTGACGCAATGGACTCGAATAATTACTTTCAATTGCATTTAGTCCGATGGCCTCTTCCTAGAAGGATTTTTCATGTCTGCCTCTGGTTTGCGTTCTGTTCCCAACCCCCTCACCCGCGTTTTATTGGCCCTGGCCCTGCCCGTCTTTTTCACGGCTTGCCCCACCTCTGAAAGTGTTTTCTCATCTGGGGGCGTGGCCACCAACGGTCACTTGAGTGGTGCCACGGTGACCTGTGACGCCAACAAAACGACGGTGTCGACCGACGCGAATGGCGCTTATAAATTCCCGTCGGGCTGCCCAGGCAGCGTCACGGTTTCAGGCGGCACCAATGTGGACACGGGCGAGACGTTTGCCGGTGAACTCAAGGCCCCGGCAGGGGCGAGCGCGGTGAACTCACTGACCACTTTGATGGTGGTGGGGGGCCTGACTGAGGCAGAGCTCAAAGCCAGCTTGGGACTGCCCAGTTCCGTCAATCTGTTGGCCACCGATCCGGCGGCTGAAAGTGGTGCCAATTACGCCAACAGCGAGTTGTTTGCCAAAGCCAAAACCGTTCAACAATTGTTCCAAACCTCCATGGACACGCTGTCCACAACCGCCAGCGTGACCGATGCGGACGCCAAAAAGGCGATTTATTCAACCGTTGCGTCCGCACTGGCCAGCCAGATCAAGGCCACTCCCACCACCAAACTGGTGTCTGGGTCCACAGTGGCTGGTTCAGCGGTGTCAGAGGATTTGGTGAAAAGCATGTTGAGTTCAGCGGTCACCCAACTGAAGGCCTCGTCCGATAGCAAGTTGGCCAGCGTCAAGACCGGATTGAACACGGTGCAACCTGCCACCATGGCTGCCTTGATGGCGCCGTCGTTGGCCACACAGTCCCAGCAGTACATGGCCAATGTACCGACCACCGTTGCCGCGGGTCAAGCCATGGCGGCCTTGATCCAAAAAGACCAAACCTTGGCCAGCCAAATCAGTAACAACGCCAGTTTTTTGAGCGCCACCGACCCCACCAAGGTGGCTGATTTGACGACTGCCATGAAAACCTTGGTCACTGCCGCCAATAACCCGGCACTGAGCAATGACGATCGTCAAACCGCTCAGGACACCGCGTTGACCACCCTCACCAGCGCCCAAACCAAATCGGCCACCAACACGGGCATTGCCGCCCCTGCTGCCCCCAACAACTACCTGGCGATCAACAAAGATGCGGTGGCGCTCAAATCCGGTGGACCCACCAGCAAGATCGCGATTGCCGACTTTGCCGGATCTGGTGCCACATTGAAGTGGCCTTTGGCGGACAACACCCAATTGGGAGTGAGTTTGCTGGGCATGGGCTCTCCCAATGTGTCGGCGATCGAGGTGGCGGTGGACATCAGCCAACCCAGCAAAAGTGGTGCCTTCAAAGCCTATATCTCTGGCATGGTGGCTTCCATGACTTCATCGGGCTTGCGCATCCAAAGCACGGCCAACACCAAAATGATCGCATGGGCCCGCAACGATGCGGGCAGTCAAGAGATTTATTCGGACCTCAGTGCCGAAGTGGCCAATATCGATACCACCTTGTCGACCAGCGCCAATCAAATCACTTTCATGCCGCTCAACAGTGCGTTGGAGCGCGCCATTGTGGTCACGGGCGATACCAAAGGCGTGATCAAAAAGCTCTCGGGCACCTTCAATGTCACCATGGTGGTCAAAGGTTTGCCACTGCGCATGAGCAACCAAACACCCTTCAAGGAGTACTCCATTTCTGTGCCCAAATCTTTGACCTCATCATCTGCCCAAAGCCTGACCGGTCCTGGTTTGCTGGGCAAGGTCATACTCGCACCCTGATCCATTCAACATCATCTTGTGCACAAGGCAACGCCCGGCGTTGCCTTGTTTTTTTGATGCGTTGTGATTGAATTGCCAAGCTCTGCCATGCGTTTATTCATACTTTGTTTGTGGGGTTTGTGTGCCAGTGCTGGGGTGTCGGCCAATCCGGTGGATTGGCACCCGCAAGACACCATGACCCCAGGCCAAATGATGGTGTCGGCCACCAGCACCCACTTCAATGCGGGTTTGGATTTCACCCAAGGTCGTGATCGCTCCCCGAGTTTGCGTGGCACCAAATCGGGCGACTACAGGGGCAATGCATTGAGTTGGAGTTGGCAGTTCCTGCCCCATTGGGCGGTGCGTGTCAGCGGCGCGGAGCGGGTGTTGGAGGACGTGGCCGATCAATACCAGATTCGCACCTGGGAAACCTCGATGTGGACGCAGCAAGCGGTTCAAGTGTTGGGCAGCGAGATGGGTTTTGCACGCCTGAGCGCCTGGGGCAACCGTGCAGACAGTTTGCAGTCGAGCACCAGCAAAACAGTGGGTGAGGCAGTGCTCACCCAATCCAAAATTGTGCAACCGCGCGATCAAACCTTGTCCTTGGAGGGGGGCCTGACTTGGTCCAGCAGCCCGGCCTGGAAATACCACGCGGTCATCGGCATGGGTTGGACAGAATTGAAGTACCAGGACTTTCAAGCCAATGGCATGCGCAATGGTTGTGAGTATCAATTGCAAGTGCTGGGGTCAGACGTGGTCGGCACCCGCATTGACCCATGTGCTGTGGTCGGGGCGGCCAGCCAATTCAGCACCCCATTGAGCGCGTATGGATTGGACCTTCCTAAAGAATTGTCGTGGACGGCACAACACGTGATTTGGGGGGGCGGTCTTCAATGGACCAACCGTTGGGGACGCTGGAGAGCGGGTGCCACGGGTCAAACCTGGCAACGCAATGGTGTGGATGAGATCATTGCCAAACGCAATGCCACACCCGTGGTGCAACAACTGCATGTGCGCACCGAGTGGATGTACCCCCTGGCCGAGAAAATTCAGCCATTTGTGGGCTTTGATTACTTCAGCAGCTTTTTGCTCCAAGACGTGCCCATGCTCTACAACAGTGGCACCAGCGCCAATTTTTCGAACACATATTCCCAGTTTCGTGCCGGCTTGAAATTTTTCTTTTGAAGCGCATGGCCGCACATGGGTTCATCTCTTTGTCACTTTCCTGATCTAAATTGCTTTTTCTAGGAGAACTTCATGACCAAGCTCACTTCCAATCGCCGTGAATTCATCGTTCGCATGACATCGGTTTCAGCCGTCTTATCGGCGGGCAGCGTGATAACCGCCTGTGGGGGCGTGGCCGCAGATGATGCAGTGGATTTTGCTTATGGGGTGGCCAGTGGAGACCCCTTGAGCGACCGCGTTATTTTGTGGACCCATGCCAAATACACGGGCAAAAAAACCAACGTCGCCTTGACCTACGAGGTCGCCACCGACAATATTTTTTCTGCCACCAGCGTGGTGGCCTCTGGCTTTGTCATTGCCACCGCCAGCACCAATTTCACCGCCAAGGTTGACGCCACAGGGCTGCAGGCGGGCAAAACCTACTATTACCGCTTCAAGGCGGGCAGCACGGTCTCTCCGGTCGGTAAAACCCGCACTTTGCCAGACAGCACGGCCACCGAGGTCAAGTTGGCCGTTTTTTCTTGTGCCAACTACCCGGAAGGATTCTTCCATGTGTATGGTTTGGCCAGCAAATCCGACGCCCAGTATGCGCTGCATTTGGGCGATTACTTGTACGAGTACCCCGATGGCACATACCCCACTGCGGCCACAGGCTTTCGCAAACACCAACCTGTCACTGAAATTTACAGCCTGGACGATTACCGCACCCGCCATGCCCAGTACAAATCCGACCCCGATTTAAAGGTCTTGCATGCCAGCATGCCCATGATTTCGGTGTGGGACGATCATGAGGTGGCCAACGACACCTACAAAGATGGCGCTGAAAACCATGACCCGAGCAAGGAAGGGTCTTTCGCAGCCCGCAAAGCCGTTGCCATTCAGGCTTACCACGAGTGGATGCCAATTCGCACTGGCAGCGACCTGAACATCATCTACCGCAGTTTTGATTTTGGCAGTGTGCTCTCCTTGCACATGCTGGACACACGCCTGATCGGTCGAGACAAGCAAGTGGCTTTTGCAGAACTGCTCAATCCAAGCACCGCAGCCTCGGCACAGGCCACCTTGTATTCACCCACGCGTGAATTGATGGGCACCACCCAAAGCACCTGGTTGACCGAAAAAATCAAGTCATCTGCGGCCACTTGGCAAGTCCTGGGTCAACAAGTGGTGATGGCGCGCATGGAGTTTCCTGTATCGGTGTTGAGCGCCTTGAACCCGGATACGCTGACCAGCGCTGATGCGTTGACAAAAGGATTGGCCGCCGTGACCGATTATGTGACCGCCAAGAACACACCAGCGGGTTCGCGCACCGCCACTCAAGTGGGTTTGATGAACACCACCCTCAACCCCAAGCTCGGCTATAACCTGGACGCATGGGACGGTTACCCATTGGCCCGCGAAAAGCTGCTCGCTGCTGTTTTGGCGGCCAATAAGAAATTGGTGGTTTTGTCGGGTGACACCCATAATGCTTGGCACACCCAACTGACTTTGGCCGGATTCTTGTCGGCCTCACAAGCCGGGGTCAAAGTGGGCGAGGAATTTGCCACACCCAGTGTGACATCGGTGGGATTGGAGAGCTACTTTTCCACATTGCCATCGGCCAATGTCAAGTCGATTTATGAAAGCGTTGTCGACGACCTGAAATGGATGGACCCCTCCCGACGGGGTTATTTGAAAATGACATTCACCAAAACCCAAGCCAAAGGTGAGTGGATTTTTGTGAATTCCGTGAAGTCCACCAGCTACACGGTGGAAACACCGGCGACCGCTGAAACCAGAACCTATTCGATCTGACCGTTCTTGGTCGACAACGGATCGCTCAATGGTCCTGAGCGGTGGCGTTCATCCATGTGCCGCCACCGCCGTCTTCATTTGTCTGCGAAGCGCCATTCGTTCTTGGCCGTGTCGGCCGCCAAGGCTCGGCCAGGGATGTGCATGTCACCGGTGTCGCGCATGACGTAGGACTGGATGCCTTTGAACGATTTGATTTTCATGAACTCGTTTTTGATCGCCTCACGCGCCACTTTAGGGTCGGTGTTGCCGTCGATCTTGGCATTGCGCATCATGTCGGCATAAACCAAAACCGTGTCGTAACTCAACGACCAATTGGCTGAGTTGGCTGGTTTGCCCAGGGAGGGATCGGCCCGCTCTTGGAAGCGCTTGATGGCGGCCAAATTCAGCGCGTTGTCGCCGGTGGAACTGGTGGGGGTGGTAAATCCAATGGTGTGCCAGTTGCGGCCGGCATCGCCCACGGTGTTGACAAAGGGGCCGGGCCAAATCAGCGAGTTGGCCAGCACCGGCACTTGGATGTTTTGGGTTTTGAACTCTTTGGCCAATTGCAGGGCGTTGGGGCCCAAGGCCGAGACCAGCACCGCATCGGGGTTGAGACCTTTGATTTGAATCGCCACTGGGGAAAGGTCGGTGGCGCGGGTGGAAAACTCCGCCACGCCCAAGACCTTCATACCGGCTTTTTTGGCCAGGGCTTCAAAAGCCTCGGCACCGGCTTTGCCAGAGGCTTCGCGCACGTCGGCGGTGATGACCACGTTTTTGACATTCGGGTATAGCTTGGCGAACGACGCAAAACCTTCTCCGATGTAGATGTCATCGGGCGGTTGCATGCGGATGGTCCAGGGCCGGATGGTGATGCCGGGCTTGCTGGCGGTGGCGGTGATGGCGGGCATGTTCAACTGATTGGCCAAAGCGCTCACGGTTTCCCATTGCGTGCCGGTCATGGGGCCGATCACGCCAAAGTGGCCTTCGCCCAAAAATTTGCGAAACATCACCACCGCTTGGCCGGGGTCGATGGTCGCGTCCACGCTATCGACTTGCAGCATGCTGCCGTTGATACCGCCTTTGGCGTTGACATCTTCCACCGCGAGTTTGATCATCAACTCTTGGGCTTTGCCATAACCGGCCAAGGGGCCGGTCAAGATGCTGATGTAGCCAATTTTCACCGGTGGTTTGGCTTGGGCCAGCGCCCATTGGGGCAGCAGGGCGGCAGCCACCAGGGACAGGATAAATCCAGAACGTTTCATACAAGGTCTCCTTTTTTACACAGTTTGCCGACAAAAAATCAAGCCGTTGCAGGGTTGGGATTGAACGGATCATGGCCCAAATAACCAGCCACCACCGCAGGGTCGCGCGCCATATCGGCGGCCGCACCCGATGCGGTGAACACCCCTTGCGACAGCACATGGGCGCGGTGCGCCAAGCGCAAGGCGCTGCGCACATTTTGTTCCACCAACAAGATGCCCAAGCCACTGTCGCGCAAATCGGCCAATATCTGAAACAACTCTTGGCGGTAACGCGGTGACAATCCCATGGAGGGTTCGTCGAGCAACAGCAATTGGGGCCGGTTCATCAAGGCCCGCGCAATTGCCAGCATTTGTTGCTCGCCGCCCGAGAGGTTGCCCGCCAATTGATGGCATCGCTCTTGCAAGCGGGGAAAACGCTGATACACCCCATCACGGGCGGATTCAAATGGCGCTGCACTGGGGCGGATTTCCCAGGCCAGCCGCAGGTTTTCTTCCACCGCCATGCGCTGCAAAGTGCCACGCCCCTCAGGCACATGCAGCATGCCGGCATGGGCCAAAATGTGCGTGGGGGTGTGGTGGATGTCGTGGTTCAAAAACCGGGCGCTGCCCTGGGCCAGCGGCAACAAACCGCTGAGGGCCTTCATCAGCGTGGTTTTGCCAGCGCCATTGGCACCCACAATGGCCACGGTTTCACCGGCATGCACCTGCAAGTCAATGCCACGCAAAGCGCGAATCGGCCCGTACGACACATGCAAACCTTGGACAGACAACAGGGGCGGGCTCATTCGTCGTCACCCAAATAGGCTTTTTGGACTTCGGGGTGATCGAGCACTTCGCTGGCCGATCCTTCGGCAATTTTGCGGCCGTCATCCATGGCCACCACCCGGTCGGAGAGGCTGCGGATCAAACCCATGTCGTGCTCGATGAGCATCATCGCTTTGACCCATTTTCGGGCGGTGTGGATGTCTCGGATCAGGTCTTCGGTTTCTGTCTCGTTCATGCCCGCAGCGGGTTCATCGAGCAAGAGCAAAGCCGGATAACCGGCCAAGGCCCGTGCGATTTCCAAGCGACGGGCCTCGCCGTACGACAAAGTTTGGGCGGGCACATCGGCCTTGTCGGCCAGGTGCATGGTGTGCAGCCACTGCATGGCTTCGTCCACCGCTGCGCTGCGCTGGGTGAAGCCCCAAAAGGCTTTCCAGGGATGGGCGGCAAAGGTTTTTTGGGCCACCATCACGTTTTCAAGCACGCTCATGCGCTTGAACAGGCGGATGTTTTGAAAGGTGCGGCCAATGCCCAGACGGCCAATCTCGTGCAGGCTCTTGCCGATCAGCGGCTGGCCCATGAAATGGATGTGGCCGCTGTCGGCCCGGTAAAAACCGGTGATGGTGTTGATCAAGGCGGTTTTGCCCGCCCCATTGGGCCCGATCAGCCCGAGGATTTCCCCCGCCGTGATGTGCAAGTCGATGCCCTTGAGGGCGTGGATGCCGCCAAAGTGTTTGGACAGTTGCTCGATGGACAAAATGGGCTTGCGGTCCATCTCAGACCTCTGAGCGCAGCGGTGTGCGGCCATGGCGGGCCAGGGCGGTCAAAGGCCGGTAAGCCAGCAAACCATCGGGCCGGAACAACAGCAGCAACAACACCGCAGCGCCAAACACCGTGGGCCGCCAATCGGCCAAAAAGCGGATGTACTCGGGCAACAAGGTCATGATGGCCGCACCCAACACCGAGCCGTACAAATTGTTCACACCGCCGAGCACCATGTACAAGACCACGTAAATCGACAGGGTGACATCGAAGTTTTCGGGGCGTACAAAGCTCATGTAGTGGCCATACAGCATGCCAGCCACTGAGGCGATGGCAGCGCCGGCGGCAAAGCCAATCAATCGGATCGCGGTCACATGGATGCCCAGGGCAGCGGCCACCCGGTCGTCTTCGCGCACCGCATCAAACACGCGTTGCAAAGGGCTGATGGACAGCAGCCACAACAGCAAGCCAATCAACGCCACGGCGACAGCGGCCTTGGGCAAATCGCCGCCTTTCATCCCCCCAAAGCCGCCGATACCCCCCAAAAATTCCATGTTCTCCAACAACACACGGATGCAAAAGGTCAAGCCCAGGGTGGCCAAAATCAGGTAGATGCCGCGCAGGCGCAAAGCCGGATAACCCACCAAGGCAGCGATGGCCGCAGCGATCAGGGCCGCCAAGCCGGTGGCGGGCAGCATGGGCATGCCCATCTTGGCGGTGAAGTAGCCCGATGCGTAACAACCCACGGCCATGAAAGCGCCTTGGGCGAACGACAGGCTGCCGGTGAGCAAACCGGCGTAGACGCTCCAGGCCAGCAAGATATTGATGCAGGTGAAAAACAGGTGATCGGCAATCACACGCGTTGCTCCTGCCCATGGTGGCCAGATGCGAACAAGCCAGCGGGCTTGAGCAACAAGGTGAGGATCATGGCGGCCCACACGGTGAGTTCGCCCAATCGGCCCCAGCCCAGATGAAACATCAGGGCTTCGAGCACTCCAATGCCCAGGCCCGCCAGCACCGCGCCACGCATGTCGCCCATGCCACCAATGGCCATGACCGCCAAGGCTTTAAGGCCAAAGGTCAGACCCAGGTCGGGCGAGACCGTGTCAGCGCGCAGGGCCAGCATCAGGCCAGCGATGGAGGCCAAACCCGATGAGATGAAAAACACCGCCTGGTTGACGCGCAGGACATTCACACCGAGCAAGGCCGCATGGGCAGAAGACTCTGCGACCGCGCGGATTTGCCGCCCCATGCGGGTGCGGGCAATGACATGGTGCAAGCCCCACATCAAGGCCAGCATGATCGCCAGCAAGACCATTTGCAGGTTCAAGAAATTCACGCCCAATATACTGAAGCTTTCGGCCAGCCAGCCTGTCATGTTGGGCAAGCGCAGCGGCTCGGTGCCCCACACTTTGTGCACCAAGTCGGTCACGATCAGTCCCAGGGCCATGGAACTCAATGCCGCCGTGGTGCGGGCATCGCCGCCGACAAAGCGGCGAAAGGCGGCCCACTCGGTCAACACACCCAACAACCCCCCGACCGCAAAGGCCAACACAAAAGCCCCGGCCACGGGCATGAAGGGCAATGCCACCAAACCCACATAGCCGCCAAACATGAAGACTTCGGGGTGGGTGAAGTTGAGCTTGTCCAGCACCCCGATGATCAGGGTAAATCCAATGGCCACCAAGGCGTACATGGCACCACTGACCAAGCCATTGACAATTTGCCCGGCCAGCATGGTCGTGCGCAATGGTGGCGGGTCAGGCCATTGCCTCGGTCATTGCCGCGCGCTTGAGACGTTGCAGGTGCGGCAAAACCTCTTTGGCAAACATCTCCATGCTGCGTTTGGTCAGGTGCTGGGGCAGACTGCCAAAGTGCATCATGGTGAGCAGGTTGTCGAAATGCATCCTCGACCAATGGTCTTCCAGCATTTGCCGCACGGTGTTGGCGTTGCCGCAGACAAACATGCCCATCTCGATGGCTTTGTCAATGGTCAGGTCTTGTGACAAAGAGGCCTTGGCCTTCATCAGGTTCTTCATCGAATCGCGCGATGTATAGCCTGGGGGCAGCAACATCTCCAAGGGCATCTTCAGCAAGCGGTTGCGAAACAGCTCAAAGTGCAGCTTGGCTTCGCTGCGGGCCTGTTCGTCGGTGTCGGACACGTAGACCGGCACCGCCCAGCCCAGTTGGCTGTCGGCCGCTTCATAGCCATAACCTTCGGCGGTATCACGGTAGGACTTGAGGTATTTCTCGACCACCGCCGCAGGGCTGAAGGTTTGCAAATAGGTGTAGCGGTGTTGCGGCAGTGCCGCCCAATCAATGGTTTCCTTGCTGCCCTGGGAGGGCACCCAAATCGGCGGATGTGGGTTTTGGAATGGGCGCGGCCAGAGGTTGACGTATTCCAGGTTGTAGTGGCGGCCGGTGAAGCTGAACGGGCCGGGCCGGGTCCAGGCCTGCACGATCAGGTCATGGGCTTCATGGAAGCGCTCGTGAGAAATGGTGGGATTGATGCCAAAGGTGTGGTACTCGGCCCCAATGCCGCGCACAAAGCCACTGATCAAGCGGCCGCCCGTGATCACGTCGATCATGGCATGCTCTTCGGCCACGGTGATGGGGTGTTCGCGCAAAGGCAGGGCGCTGCCCAAAATGGCGATCTTGACTTTTTGGGTGCGCCGCGCCAGGGCAGAGGCCATGACGGTGGGCGAAGGCATCAGACCGTAAGCGGTTTGGTGGTGTTCATTGACGGCCACGCCATCAAACCCCAGCACTTCACCGTATTCGAGTTCGTCCAAATAGCGGTTGTACAACTGGTGGCCTTTGACGGGGTCAAAATATTTGTTGGGCAAGTTGACCCAAACGGTTTCATGGGGCTTGGTGGCTTCAAAGTCCAAATCGGCATAAGACATCAGGTGAAACAAAATGACTTGCATGGTGGGTGCTCCTAGTTGGCAATGAGTTGGATGGCGGCGCAAAAGGTGGCCGGGTGTTCAATTTGCGGCAAATGTCCGCATTGGTCAATGACTTGCAATTTTGCGTGGGGGATATGGGCTTTTATTTTTTCACCACAGGCCAAGGGCATGATCTTGTCTTGCGCGCCCCACAAAATGGTCACTGGCATTGTGGCGCGGTGCAACCACTTGTGCAGACAGGGGTCATGCAGCCTGGGCTCCCACGCCAGCAAGGCGGTGGTGTGGCGGTTTTTCATGCGGATGTCTTGGTCCTGATCGGACACGGGCAAGGCCAACACCTTGTCCGCCAGGGCTTGGTCGTGAAACAGATTGCGTGTCATTTGCTCAGCCGACCATAGAAAAATATCGCCGGGTTGGGCGTCGGGCACGCGCACACCGGCGGGGGCGCTCAGCAGCATGGATTTGACACGCTGAGGTGCGCGGATGGCAATTTCCATGGCCAGCCACCCACCCAGTGAACTGCCCACCAGATGCACGGCAGGCAGTTGCAAGTGGTCGAGCAGGTCCAGATAAAAATAAGCCAGATCGTGCATGTTCTCCAGCCATGGTGTTTCGGCCGATTGGCCGAACCCCGGGTGCTCTGGCACGATCAAATCGTAGCTTTGCGCCAAGCTTTCCATGAAGGGTTGGATCATGGCTGCCCCATCGGCACCATGCAGGTAAATCATGGGCGCGCCTTGGCCTTTGCGGCGCAAGCGCACACGGCAGTCATTGAGGGTGATGAAGGTTTCTTGAAATGACATGGTGACGGACCTTTTTGCCTATGCGGTGGGTTGGGTCATGGTTTTGGCCAGCAAGTTGTGTTGGGCGAACTGGACCACTTGTTGGGCCACGGTTTTGAGCTGGTTGACCACGGTCTCTTCACGCAACTGGCCATCTGGCCCAAAGGGCTTGGTGCTGGAGTTGATGGTGGCCGAATAAGGGGTGGGCCAGCCGCGCAAGGCGTGCACGATGGAGCGCAGGGTGAACAAGGTGGTGCCCATGGCTTGAATGCCCTCGGCGCAAACCACGCAGCCCACGGCGCGCCCATCGAAATAGGGCCGTTCGTCGCTGCGCAGATCTTCGGTGTAGTCCAAGGCATTTTTCAGCAAACCGGGGATGGAGCCGTGGTAACTGGGAGAAGCAATGACGATGCCGTCGGCTTCGCGCAGCAGTTGAACCAAGCGCTGCGCATTGGGGCTGCGGGTTTTGACCATGGGGTCATAGGGGTCCATCAGCAAGTCGGTGGCGCACAGCGCAGCGGTTTTGGCCCCCAGCGTTTCGGCCATTTGCAAGGTGGCGCGCATGGCCATCTCAGAGGTGGATCCAGCACGGGTGGTGCCGCCAATGCCGACGATAAACGGTTTGGGTGTGGCCAAGATGGGTATGTCCTGTGCGAAGACCGTCAAGCGCCTGCCCAAGGCAGAAAAATCAGGGCTGTCGATTTTGAAATATGCATGCTAAATTTGAGCTTGATTCGGCCATGTTACGAACCGACTTGGGCTTTGTCAACGCAGGCATCGCTGACTTTCTCTAGGGCTTACCCTGATTTTGGATGGCCGCACTAGGCTTCAACATATGCATGCTTAGTTTGTGTAATGTGTGCAGGACGGTTGCCGTGATTTGGGCGCAAAGTCAGAACCCATGAAATTCAAAACCTTTGAACAGTTTTACGCTACGCCAGGTCATTTGTTTCGCCGTGCTGGTCAATTCGTCACCGCCACGTTTGAAGCGGAAATGGGGCACTTTGGCATCACTGCCAGCCAACTGTCGGCCATATTGGCGGTGCATTTGCAACCGGGCATGCAACAGCGAGAGCTGGCAGCGGCCTTGAGTTGGGACGAGGCCACGGTAGGAGGCATGGTCAGCCGTTTGGAAGCACAAGGTTATTTGCAGCGGCGCAGCACCGCGCGCTCACGCCGTGGCCGAGAGATTTACATGACCGAGGCGGGTGAGGCTTTGTGCCAATGCATTGGGCCGCATGTGGACAATATTCAGCGCCATTTGCTCAAGCGCTTGAATGCGGCTGAGCGCAAAGAATTGATCTACCTCATCAGCAAGGCCATGGGCGTGGACAACGCCCAGTTTGATGCCAAGCTCAAACGGCGCAAGGCTTGACCCGGGCCCGAGCCCAGCCTGCTGAAAATCACAGAAGCGATGTCTTGGGCTGAAGAACCTGGCCGCCAGGTGTGGTGGTCGTGAGGAAGAAGGGCGCAAAGTCAGAGTGGCCACAGGGTCTGCGCCCAATCGGTTTTTCATGCTGCCGCCAACTGGCGTCGCGCTGGCCTTGCGCCATTGAAAACCGGCTGGGCACGGCCAGCACCCGTGCGGTGATGATTGGAGGAGTCAAGCGGTATGGGTGGTTCATGCCTGGGCTGACATTGAGGCGGGTGATAACATGAAACGCAGCTGATAAACATCAAGGTTCAAATGACAAAACACAATTTGGTGCTGGTCCCGGGTTTGATGTGCGACCACAGTGTGTGGGACCCCTTGCTCAAGGGCATCAGTGGCACAGCTTGCGTGCAGATCATTGACCACGGACAAGCCGATAGCCTGGTCAGCATGGCGCAGCAATTATTGGCTTTGGCCCCTGAGCGGTTTGCCTTGGCAGGTCATTCCATGGGTGGCCGTGTGGCCCTGGAGGTCATGCGTTTGGCCCCCCAGCGGGTGACCCATTTGGCCTTGATGGACACCGGTTATCTGCCCAAGGCTGCCGGTGCGGCCGGGCAAGCCGAGGTGGATAAACGGATGGCCTTGATGGCCGTGGCCCGCGAGCAGGGGGTGCGTGCCATGGCCCAACAGTGGGTGCAAGGCATGGTGGCACCCCACCGACTGAGCGATGCACCGTTGATTGAGCGCGTGGTCGCCATGTTGGACCGCAAGTCAGCGCAGGTTTTCGCGCACCAGATCAAGGCCTTGATCGAGCGCCCCGATGCCACCGATGTATTGCGCCAATTGCAGCTGCCCACTTTGATGTTGTGCGGTGAACTCGACAGTTGGTCGAATCTGCCGCAACACGAAGAAATTGCGGCCCTGATCCCCGCCCGCCCAACGGTGGTGGCGGTGCCGCAAGCCGGCCACATGGTCACCATGGAGCGGCCCGAGCCCGTGGTTCAAGCCCTCAAGGAGTGGCTGTCCATGCCATGCGCTTGAAGCAAGCGATGCAGGTTTTCGGCATCTGTGGCGGTCCCATAGAGGTAGGCAAACACATAGCGGTCTGGCCGTAGCAAAACCGCTGTTGCGCGTTCACTGTCAAGCACGCGTTGCAACACCCCTTGCACATCGCGCACCGTGACCTGACCGGCTGGCGGCGGCGATAAAAAATCCTCTTCGGCACGCAGCAAGCGCACGCTGACCAAGCCCGGCAGTGCCAAGGGCGGCGGCTTGGCCGTTGGAGCCGATTTTGTTGTCGATCACCACCGCTTGCGCCATTTGGATGGACAGCCTGGCCCCCACTGCGCGAGCGATCATGTCGGGCGCACCGCCTGGCGGGATGGGCGAGACCAAACGTATCGGGCGTTGGGGGAAGTTTTGCGCCATCAAGGGGCTCACCGGCAGCATGCAGGCCAGCGTGACCAGCCACGCAGCGCAGCACCGCGCACGGATGCGCGCACAACTCGTTGGCAAGGGATGGGCCTTGTTCCACCAGACTTTCATGGGGCAAAGGTTAACACTGGAAAGCAGCCCCTTCGCTGCTGCGCCTGGGCCAGCTGTGGTGCATCGCAGGCCTGCTTAAAATCAAAGCACACAGGAGGAAATCATGCTCAAAGGTAAAACAGCGCTCGTCACCGGATCGACCAGCGGCATCGGGCTGGGGATTGCCCAGGCTTTGGCCCAGCAAGGGGCCGATCTCATTCTCAATGGCTTTGGTGACGCTGCCGCTGCTGTGGCGCAGATCCAGGCCGTTGGCGTCAAAGCCGTCCATCACCCGGCCGACATGAGCAAACCCAGCGAGATCGAGGCCATGATGGCCTTTGCCCAGCAGCATGGCGGGGTGGATATTTTGGTCAACAACGCGGGTATTCAGCATGTGGCATTGGTGGAAGATTTCCCGCTGGACAAATGGGACGCCATCATCGCCATCAATTTGTCGAGCGCGTTTCACACCACCCGCTTGGCCATGCCGGCCATGCGCCAGCGCAACTGGGGCCGTATCCTCAATATCGCGTCTGCCCACGGGCTGGTGGCCTCGGCCCAAAAGTCAGCCTATGTGACGGCCAAGCATGGCTTGGTGGGCTTTACCAAATCGATTGCATTGGAGACCGCCACCACCGGCGTTACCGTCAACGCCATTTGCCCGGGCTGGGTGCTGACTCCCTTGGTGCAAAAACAAATCGAAGACCGCGCCGCCCGAGAGGGCATCAGCGTGGATACGGCCAAGACCGACTTGTTGGCCGAAAAACAGCCTTCGCTGCAATTCACCACGCCAGAGGAATTGGGCGGTTTGGCAGTGTTTTTGTGCTCTCCCCAAGCCAACAACGTTCGTGGCGTGGCCTGGAACGTCGATGGCGGCTGGGTGGCGCAGTAAACCTCAAAACCCGACGTTGTTGCCACCCTTGAGCTGCAAAATCTCGCGCGCTTCATCGGGCGTGGCCACTTCCAGTGACAAGCCCTCCAAAATCGAGCGGATGCGCTTGACTTGGGCGGCATTGGTTTGCGCCAGGGTGCCCGGCGAATCCCACAGGGAATCCTCCAAGCCCACGCGCACATTGCCACCCATGATGGCCGACATGGTGGCGGTGGGCATTTGGTGACGGCCCGCACCCAGTACCGACCACACATAGTCATTGCCAAACAAGCGGTCTGCGGTTTGCTTCATTTGCATCACGTGCTCGGGGTGGGCGCCAATGCCGCCCAAAATGCCAAACACCGATTGAATGAACAACGGGGGCTTGACGATCATGCGTTCCAAAAAGTGCGCGGCCGTGTACAGGTGGCCGATGTCATAGCACTCGATTTCAAAGCGGGTCTGGTTGGCGCTGCATGACTCCAGGATGTACTGGATGTCTTTGAAGGTGTTGCGAAAAATGCGGCCATCTGATTCCGCCAGATAAGGCACTTCCCAGTCGTGCTTCCAGTTTTTGTAGCGCCCCACCATGGGGTGCAGGCCAAAGTTCATCGAGCCCATGTTGAGCGAGGCGATTTCGGGCTTGAGTTGCAAGGCCGGTTGCAAGCGCTCTTCGATGCTCATGGTCGACGCACCGCCGGTGGTGAAGTTGAGCACCACGTTCGAGTGGGCCTTGATCACGGGGGCAAATTCATGAAAGTATTTGGTGTCTTGGGTCGGTTGCCCGGTGATCGGGTCGCGCGCGTGCAAATGCACGATGGCGGCGCCCGCTTCGGCCGCCCCGATGGCCGCATCGGCGATCTCTTTGGGCGTGATCGGCAGGTGCGGCGACATGGTCGGTGTGTGTATGGAGCCCGTCACCGCACAGGTGATGATGACTTTGCGTTTGGGTCTGGATGCCATGGTGAACTCCTCAGGGGATGGGGTGGGTGTTATTCGGCCTTGATGCCAATGGCTTTGACGATGCTGGCCCAGCGTTCGCGCTCGGCTTTCATGAAGGCGGCAAAGGCACTGGGGGACATGCCCCCATCGGCGATCGAGCCCAGCGAGGCCAGGCGCTGCACCACGTCGGGTTGGCGCAGCATGACTTGGATGTCGCGGTTGACCCGGTTGACAACGTCCGCCGGGGTGTTGGCTGGCGCAAAAAGTCCGTTCCATCCGGCGTATTCAAAACCGGCAAAGGTGTCAGACAGGCTGGGCACCTGGGGCAAATTGGGCACGCGCTGTGCGGTGCTGACCGCCAAAGCCTTGATCTGGTTGTTGTTGATGTAGGCACTCAGGGCCGCGTCGGGCAAGCAGATCAGGTCAATCCGACCACCCAACACATCTTGAATGGCTTCCGGGGCTTTGTTGTAGGGCACATGGGTCAAGCGAATGCCCGCCATGGCGGCCACTGTGTCGGCCAGCATGCCTGAAAATGTTTTGGGGCCCTCGGTGGCAATCGTGAGCTTTTCAGGTTGCGCTTTGGCCCGGGCGATCAAGTCGGCCAGGCTTTGGATGCCGGTGGCGGGTTGGGTCGCCAGCACAAAGGGGCTACGGCCTATCAAGACCACGGGCACAAAGTCTTTTTCCAAATCAAACGGCAAGGTTTTGAAGGTAAACCCGTTGGTCACCATGGCGGCGGTGGTGGCGTAGAAAAAGTTGTAGCCGTCGGGCGCAGCGCGCGCTGCCGCCTGGGTGCCAATCACGTTTTGGCCACCCGGTCGGTTCTCCACCACCACGGCTTGTCCCCAGCTGCGGGCCAGTTGTTCGGCGATGTAGCGCGCCAAAATGTCGGGGCCCGCACCGGCTGGTTGCGAGACGATCCATTTGATCGCACGGTTGGGCCATGCGCTGGTTTGCGCCATGGCGGGCAAGGCCCAAGCCGCGCCCAAGCCACAAGCGGCCCAATTCAATAACTGTCGGCGTTGTGCATCAAGGTCCATGGCAAAAGCTCCTGTCAGTTGGGTTTAGAGAAATGAAGAATTTCATCGAACATGGCTTGCAAGCCCAGTCCATCTTGGGCCACGCCATAGACCACATGGTCGGGGCGCACCAACACCGCCTTGGCTTGGTGTTTTTCAAACCAAGGGGCCAGCACGGCTTGGTCTTCTTGCCAGGTGCCAAGGCCCAGTTGCCAACAGGTGACCGCCGCAGGCCGACAGCGTTGGGCAGTGGCCATGACGATTTCCGAGGCATCGGCCGAGAGCAACAAGCGCCAGCCACAGCCGAGCAATTGGTCCATGCGCTGGCGCTGGCGCGCACGCACCAGCCAAGGCTGGGGGCACAAGGTGCCCACTGCGGGGTGGGCGTGGGCAGACAACAAGCCGCCTTGCAAGGGGGGTTGCACATCTTGGCGCGGGGTGCGCTGAACCTGGCCGTGGCACTCGGCCAACAAGCGGTGGTCGCGCGCGCGCGCTTTGGCCGGGTCGCGCTCGGCGATCAACTCGCCAATGTGTTTAATGCGGGTGGTCAACTCGCGCACATGGGCTTGGCGCTCAGTGGCATAGGTGTCGAGCAAAGCGTCGGGTGCGTGGTCTTGCAAACAAGCGGCGAGTTTCCAGCTGAGGTTGACCACATCGCGCACCCCTTGGCACATGCCTTGGCCCAAAAAAGGCGGTTGCTGATGGGCGGCATCGCCGGCCAAAAACACCCGGCCTTGGCGCCACTCGCGCGCCACCAAGGCATGAAAGCGATAGCTGGCTTGGCGCCACAGTTGGCCGTCTTGGGGGGAAATCCAGCGCGCGAGCATGCGCCAGCTGCCCTCGGGGGTGGCCAGTTCTTGCGGGTCTTCGCCCGCATTGATGGAGATTTCCCAGCGCCGGTGGTGGCCCGGGCCGATCAAAAAGGTGCTGGGCCGTGCGGGTTCGCAGTATTGAACGCTCACCTGTGGCAACTTGGCCAGGCCCTGGGGGTTGACCACGGCGTCGACCACCAACCAGGCTTGGTCAAAGCCCAGATCGATCAGGCCCATGCCCAGTTGCTCGCGCACCCGGCTGGAGGCGCCGTCACAGGCGATGGCGTAATGCGCGTGCACGGTGCTGGCCACGCCATGGTCGTTGAGGACCGACAGCCGCACGCCATCGTGAAGGTTTTCTACCTTTTGCACCTGGTGGCCCAAGGCCAAGGTGACGCTGGGCAGGTTGGCGATCAACTGGCGCAACAAGCGCTCCAAGGCGGGTTGGTTGAACACCACCGAGGGAGGGTGGCCCAAGGGGTAGGGCGGGGCGATGGTCGACATGCACTTGATGAGCTGGCCGTCGACGCCATAAAACTCCGAGTCGGTGAAGGGCTCCATGTGCGCTTGCATGGCGCCGTCTACGCCCAACTGCTGCAACACGCGCAGGATTTCATGGTCCATGGCGAAAGCGCGGGGTTTGTCGTAGATGTCACGGGTGCTGTCGCCAATCCAAACGCGCAGGCCGCGTTGTCCGAGCAAGTCCGCCGCCACAGCGCCACTGGGGCCGCAACCCACGATGGCCACGTCATACAGGGGAGGGGTCGAAGGGCTGTGAGAGGTCATGGGTGTTCAGGGTTGATGCCGAGTGGTCGGCGAAGCGGTGCCAACAGGTCCATCACACCGGGGCAAACAGCACTGCGCGTTGGGCCTGCTTCAAGGCGTCGCTGGGGGGCGTGGAAATGCCCCATTGGTCAACCCGCCCCGGGGGCCACTTCCAGTCTTCGGGTTGGCCGGCGGTGTAGCTGTCGTCAATTTGCTGCACCTCGGCGGTGTACTCGACCACGATGCCAAACGGGCCAATGAAGTAATTGAAGGCGTTGTTGCCGGGGCCATGTCGACCGGGGCCCCACTCGATGGGGTGGCCGGCATCTTTGAGCCGACCGCCGCCGCGCATGACCGACTCCAGGTCGGGCATCAAAAAAGCAATGTGGTTGAGGGCATCGTTGTCGGTGTCGCCCAAAGCTATGCTGTGGTGGTCGCTGTTGCAGCGCATGAAGGCCATGATGCGGGTGCGGTCCGACAGCGAAAAATCCAGCACCTGCTCTAAAAATGATTGGCTCGCGGGCACATCATGCGTGTTGAGCACGGCGTGGGCCAAGCGAATCGGCTTGTCGGCCACCTCCGTGCCCTGCGGGTGGGTGTGGTCCCCATGCACCAATTGATAGACCCGGCCATGCCCATCCACCACGCTCAGGCCCACACCGCCGGCGGGATCGTTCAAAGCGGCCACCGGCCCGAGCACGCGTGCACCGGCCTTGCGGGTGGCCTGCGCCGCTTGTTCCAAAGCCTGGGCGCTGTGGACCCGCAAGCTCACATGGCGCACCGAAGCCGGGCCCGTGTGGGCATGCAGCGAAATCAGGTGGTGGTCGGTGCCGGTGCCACGCAGGTAAGTGCCGTCTGAGCCTTTGGACACCACGTCCAAGTGCCAGACCTGGGTGAAAAAAGCCTCGGCCACCGACAAGTCGGGCACGTTGATGGCGACGCTGCGCAAATGGCTGACGATGGAAGAGGCGTGGGTCATGGTGTGGACGGTTGTGTGGTGGTGAGGCGTGGCGATGCGGCCGATGTCAGCGGTCTTAAACGGCAATGTCAGTCGTTGGTTTTGATTTTGGCGCTCTCGGCCACGGCACCCCATTTGGCCAAGTCGGCGGCCAGCAACCTGGCCAACTCTTCAGAGCTGGCCGGTGTGGCCGTGACTTGGCTGGTGGCCATTTGGGCGGCCACCTCGGGCATTTTCAAAATGCGATGCACTTCGCTCTCCAAACGCTTGATGGTGGTCGTCGGTGTTTGGGCCGGGGCAAACAAGCCGGCCCA